>Ga0247608_10005609_pt1 | contig 13518 bp, 14 predicted proteins | sample 176DNAGHGlowgp2_FD_193490 | JGI IMG/M metagenome (GOLD analysis project Ga0247608, IMG submission 193490) | Sheep rumen microbial communities from Palmerston North, Manawatu-Wanganui, New Zealand - 1766 DNA GHGlow gp2 | ecosystem: Host-associated > Mammals > Digestive system > Stomach > Rumen ...
AGTCAACCACCTCAGGGAAAGCAGACAACTATACCCAGGTCGGAGAGTCAACCTTTTCAGTATGGATAGGCAAGTGTTAAAAATCAAGGCCTAAACGGAGTCAACCTCCTACAGGAAAAGACAGACATTCAGGATAGTGACAATGACATCGTGACAACGTGACATTAAGCACTTTTAATCAGTCTAGATGCAGTTTTATGAATAATATAATAAATATTATATTATTTACTTAATTAATTCTTCTACTATTTCTTTCCCTCCTCAATATGTTCAAACACCTTAATGTCACGATGTCATCGTAAGTTTATCTACAAATAGTGCTAACGAAGAAGTGCAATATGTTCTTTGCTATTTCCTCCTAACAGACTATTAAAGAGTGTAAATCACCTTTTATTCGCCTATATTTATTTTAAATTTTAACAGGGGTTTACCCCTGTATATTTTTATATAAATTATATATTTAAATATCTAAAAATCAGCTCGTTAAATGATGTTATCGAGATGTGTGTTTCTTCTCTGAAAATTTGGCTCGATAGCAAAATCAGCTTATCTTTGCACTCACAATTCAAAACAGTACAGGTATGGAAAAGTTTCTTTTAGACCCCAAGACTCCAGGAGCAATCCTTGATGATAGTGAAATATCTGCCCCCCATATCTTCGAAGATCGTGAGCGAATCGGCTATGAGATTAAGAATCTGGAATGTCATCTTAAAGACTTGTTGTCAAGTTCGTCTGGCATACCGGTCGATAATTTTAATGATAGCATGACGAATTTTGTGTATATCTCCGACAAATTGAAAGAGTTCTATCCAAGAACCCATGCTCGGCTCACCAAACTCTTCGACGAGATGGAAATTGAATGGGGCGAGGTTAAGGGCACTAAGGATATATGGATTCGTGACTATATGCCCATCCAATTATCAGATGACTGCTTCCTTGTCTATAATTACGACCCAGACTACCTGAAAGATTCAGGAAAGAAATATCTCACAGATTCACACGCGATAGCCGAAGAAATTCTTGGTCATTGTAATTTGAGACATTATGATATAACGCTGGATGGCGGAAACATCGTGACATGTGCAGGACACAGGGCGATGACGGATAAGGTTTTTCAAGAAAACGGAAAGGAAAAATATGACGCTGATTTTTGCAGGTGCTTACATGGGGCCCTTGATTCTGATATCATTTTTCTGCCTTGGCATTGTGACAATCCAAATGACTCTGATGCTGATGTATATGGACACGCTGACGGGCTTGTTCATTGGGCGGGCGGCAACAGAATCTTGATGTCTAATCACCGTGACTTCTACCCTGAAGAAGCAGAAGATATTAAGTACAGGCTGGAGTACTTGGGATTCGAGGTGACAGAAATGCTCTTTGACGTACCCAGACCCAACAGAGATTTCAACTGGGCCTATATCAACTATCTTGAGGTGGAAAACAAGATCATCGTGCCTACTTTTGGAATACCAGAGGATAAGCAGGCCTTAAAGTATATCAGGGAGGCTAATCCTGACAGCATCGTGCGAGGTTTCCGGATGAGGGATATTGTCAGAAATGGCGGTGCTCTTCATTGTATCACATGGAATATCAAAAAATAGTTAATACAAGTCAACGAACGATTCCGTTTACAGATGTTTTTTGTATATTCGCGCCATGATGTATAGGTTTGTTATTACGTTCATGCTACTTTTGTTCGCGGTAAACATTACTGAAGGCCAGTCTTTCCGCGATAGCAACAACATGCTGCTTGGCAAAGTGGGGTCTGATGGTACTGTACGCAATGCCAACAACATGCGGCTCGGCAGAATCTTTGACGACGGAACCGTCAGGGATAATAACAACATGAGGATAGGTACAGTCAGTGGAATCGACACCCTATGTGCAGCTGTGTTGTTCTTCTTTGATTTTTATGAATATTTGAAACAAAAGTTATGATAGAGATTAATAATAACACGGAAATTAAGGCAGTTTTAGAGAATCCATTAGATTTTGTCAGCTATACAGATAAAGAGGATTTAATCAACCAAATTCCCGATCTTTTCAAGGAGATCGCGAAAATGTTATTCGAGAGGTACGATATCCTTATATACGATGGTAAAAATAGGGAACACTATTATTCTTTTGCCGAAGTTGAATTTTATTATCATAAAGAGGGTGTTCTGAATAGAGACGTTGATAATTGCGTTTACCCTCGTACATGCGAGGCAGAGAAATTCTTATGGCATGACACTGGCGTTGACATTTGCTTCAAAAGCGATTGCGATATTGAGAATAATTATTTTGGCGGGATACTTATTAGAAGTCTTATTGACAAAGGAAGTAAACAGATTATTGGGGGGCCAGGACGATGTGCTAACGAATTAGCATTTCTGTGTAAAGCAGGACTTACTCCTCAATTATATCTAAAGAAGAATAAAGATAAAGTTGTACTTTATCAAACAATTAGACAAGGTATTGATTGTGATGTAGACAAAGATGGAAAGGCAAAAGTTGAATATTGTTATTTCATCAAAATGGAAGATGGAAACTGGAGTCAAAGAAAAAAAGTCATAAAGATGAAAAGTGGCTATAAAGGATATATTAGGGATGAAGTTACTTACTATTACTCAGATAATCCCGAGTCGAATAGGATTGGAAAATTAATAAAAAAACGAACGGATAAAGAGGAAAAACGAGACATCGTGGCAAAGTGACATTAAAGTCGTTTTTAAGCAAGAAAGGGTAAAATCATCCTAAATTCAGGCACAAAATTACGGAATAAGAATATGAATTTGGTGCTATAGTTTGCGTTTCATGTATTGGCTAGGTGACTCGCCAAAATGCTTTTTGAACATTCGGGTGAAATGCTGAGGGTATTCAAAGCCCAGTTGTTCCGCAGTGGAGGTGATGCTCGTACCGCTGATGAGCAACTTCTGGGCTTGGCTCATTACAAAGCGGCGAATGATGTTTCCTGCAGTGTCCTCCGTCATCTGGCGAATCAGGTCGCCAAAATAATTGGTGGAGAGGAAAAGCTCCTGAGCACAGTATCTTACCGTGGGGAGTCCGTGAGTCCGTTGCAGGCCTTCGTCGTAGTAGCGCTTCAGAAGATTCTCAAAGCGTGTGAGCAGGTCGCTGGAGGATTGTATCTGCTGAGATAGCTGGCGGGAATAGTATCGTGCTATATGTTCAAGAATCAGCTGAAGGTACGCCACGATAATATGCTGTGTGTGGCCATCAGCACTGGTCAGCTCTTTGCGCAGAGCCTCCATCTGGTTGACGATGGTCAGCCGCTGCTCAGTGGTCATCAGCAATGCCTCGTTGGTGTTGTATGAGAAGTACGTGTAAGAAGGCATCCTACGTTCGAGATCGGTGCCGTGTAGCAGCTCGGGGTCGAAGAGCAGGGCCCATCCCTTGGTGTGTATTTCCTCACCCGTGTCAGCCTTGCCGCCTATCTGCCCTGGGGCTACACACATCAGGGCATGACGATGAAGGTCGTAGGTGGTAAGCCCGTAGGTAAGATTCTCTAACGTCTCATCGCCGATAAAGATGCCGAAGACATCATAGTTGTTGAGGGAATGACGACAATGCTCCAGTTCGTCGTAGTGAATGACAGAGACAAGCGGATGCAGCTCCGGTGCGCCTATGTATCGGGCGTAGTCGTTGACGTTATGAACTTTCAGTATTTTCTTCATTGCGGTTGCAAAATTACACATTTTTTGCCGTTTTCCGTGATTTTGGTTAAACAATCTGTTATTTAATTAACAATCTAACCGAATTTTCGCCGTACCTTTGCACCATCAAATCAAAAACAATATGGGATTATGGCAAAGATCGCATTAGGAACCTGGGCCTGGGGCGCAGGAGCATTCGGTGGCGACACCGTGTTTGGAAGTAAGACAGACGTAGATAACCTGAAGCCCGTATTCGATGCGGCAATGAAGGCAGGACTCTCTCTCTGGGACACCGCTACGGCCTACGGCATGGGCGAGTCAGAGCGCATACTTGGCACGTTGGCAAAAGAATACAAGCGCGAAGATGTTCAAATCTCCACCAAGTTCACTCCGCAGATTGCCGAGGTGTTCGAAAACTCTGTTGAGAAGATGGCTGATGCCTCCATCGAGCGTATGGGTTGCGACTACATCGATATCTATTGGATTCACAACCCGATGGACGTAGAGCGTTGGACGCCAGGACTGATTCCCCTGTTGCAGTCGGGTAAGGTAAAGCGCGTAGGCGTGTCGAATCATAACATCAAGGAGATACAGCGTGCCAACGAGATTTTGGGCGAGGCTGGCTTCAAGGTGTCTGCCGTTCAGAACCATTTTTCTTTGCTCTATAGAAGCAGCGAGAAGGGTGGGGTGCTCGACTATTGCAAGGAGAACGGCATCGAGTTCTGGGCCTACATGGTGTTGGAGCAGGGCGCACTCTCTGGTAAATATAATAAGGAGAACCCGCTGCCCGAAGAGAGTGACCGAGGCAAGAAGTACAACCCCGTGCTGCCACAGCTGGAGGCTTTGACGAACGAGATGAAGGCGATTGGAGAGAAGTATAATGCCAGTTGTTCACAAGTTGGCATTGCTTGGGCTATCGCAAAGGGCACCATGCCCATCATCGGAGCCACCAAGGAGCGCCACGTCGTCGAGGCTGCCGAGGCCGCTAAGATACAATTAACTGCTGAGGAAGTGGCACGCTTGGAGCGGTTGGCCGATGCCACTGGTATTGATACCCGTGGCGGTTGGGAACACAGTATGGAGTAGTTGAAAGTGAAAAGTGAAGAATTTGCTATCGCTGTTGTTACTATCCATGATGGTCGCAACTAAAGGAATGGCTCAGGGCGTGATAGATGTGCATAGTCACATCATCACTCCTGAGTTTTTGTCATCTCTCAAAGACGAGGGACGATTGATGGACGAGGGCTTTCCTCTGCCCCAATACGATGCCGAGGCACATCTGAAATGGATGGACGAGGCGGGCATTCAGACCTCGGTGCTGACGTTGGCGGCTCCGCAGCCGACATCTGCAAAGGTAGTACGAACCACCAATGAGGCTGCTGCGAAGTTAAAGCAGATGCATCCCGGTCGCTTCCTGTTTTGTGCAGCCCTACCATTGCCCAATGTGGATGCTGCCATCCGTGAAGCCATCTATGCGCTGGACACCCTGAAGGCCGACGGGATAAAACTGGCCACTAACGTAAACGGCCAGTATCTTGGTACACCTGAGCTCGACACACTGTTTGCTGTACTCAACGAGCGGAAGGCTGTTATCATTCTGCACCCTCACCGTCCGGAGCCTGTCAATCGTCAGGTGATGCAGCAGACACCCCTGGCCATGCAGGAATATCTCTCCGAGACCACCCGTGCCGTGGCTAATATGATGAGTCGTAATGTATTGGCACGCTATCATGATATAAAGGTGGTTGTCCCTCATTGTGGAGCCTACCTGCCCTTGGCCATTCCACGTATGAAGTCGCTGACTCCCGTAATGCAGGCCAACAAGATTGTTGGTGAGATAGATTACGAGGCAAACCTCCGTGCATTATATTATGACCTGGCCGGAGCACACTCACCAGAGGTCATCCGCATGCTGCTCACCATCACCACGCCCGACCATCTGCTCTATGGCTCCGACTATCCCTATGTCAGTCCGCAGCTACTCACTCAGAGTCTTCAGCGCATGAAGGATTACCTGACATCAGAACAAGATTTCGCTCCCTATAAGGAAATGATTCTTTGGAAGAATGCGGAAAAGTTATTTAATGGTGCCACCCCGTGGAGCGACTGCGAGTGTATGACGGTCAGCGACATTGTGGCAGGCGAGGAGCATGCCGTGCAGCTGAAGAAAGTGACTGACGAGGAATTCACATCCCCAATAAAACACGAAACTATGATAGTAAGATTAGCCGAAATCGAAGTTTATCCAGAGCATCTGCAGGAATACCTGAAGTTTGCCAACGAGGTGGACCGACTGAGCGTGGAGCGCGAGCCGGGCGTCGTCTGCCTCTTCCCGATGCAGAGTGCCGAGGACTCCACGCAGATACGCATCCTCGAGATCTATGCCTCGGAGGAAGCCTATCAGAGTCACATCAAGACGGAGCATTTCCTGAAGTACAAGCAGGGCACGATACACATGGTGAAGAGCCTGAAGCTGCCCACCATGCAGCCGCTCGACCCTGAGACGATGAAACTGATATTCAACAAACAAAGATAAGAAACAAATATGAAACAGGACATCGGACAGAAACTGGCACTCTATCCCACGCCAGCCACAGTCGTTGGGACTGTAGGAGAAGAGGGAAAGGTAAACTGGCTCTTGGTGGCCCATGTCGGCATCGTCAGCCACTCGAAACTGCTGCTGAGCATTCACTCGTCACATCATAGTGTGAAGGCCATTGACGAGGCCAAGCGGCTCTCCATCAACATCATCGACGAGGCATTTGTATCTGCCGCCGACTATCGTGGCACTGGCGTGAAGGTCAATTTGGAGATGGCTTTCGAGTGGTATATGAAGGCAGCCAACAGGGCGATGTCTATGGAAGCTTCAACGTCGGCGAGTGCTACTATCATGGCAAAGGCGTGGAGCAGGATGCGGTAAATAGGAAATTCTTCTGTGTCATCACCTGTTGATTTTTGACTCTGCAAAGGTACGTTTTTTTTGCCCTGCTCCAAATCGATGGCGAAAATTTTGGAGCATGGCAAAAAAAAACGTACCTTTGCAGAGTCAATGAAAAGAAAGTTGTCAATGATGTTGTATGCGAGGCAAAACAACCTCAGGAATTTGTGGATAAAGTAGATCATTTAAAAAGGAATTCAATGATGCGGAAATTAACTGTTATCGCCATGCTGCTGCTGACAATGCAGGCCTTGGCACAAGAAACTCTGCAGATGCAGGCAAGTAATGAGACTGTTGTAAATTCTTTCAAGACGCTGAGGGAGATTCCCATAACCAGCGTGAAAAACCAGTATCGCAGCGGCACTTGCTGGGCTTACGCTACGCTCGGCTTCTTTGAGAATGAGATTCTGCGTAATACCGGAAAGACGTACGACCTGTGTGAGATGTTCGTGGTGAACAAGGACTATATGGACTGTGCCATGCACTACGTCCGCATGCACGGTTTTAGTCAGATTTCAGAGGGTGGTTCGTGCGATGATGTGCTGGAGGTAATCCGACAGCATGGAATATGTCCCGAAACTGCGATGCCGGCTCCTGGTTCGCTTACGGGTGACTCGCTGGCGAACTTCAACATTTTTTTTCCGCTATTTGAGCGAACTGTGAGTAGTGTTGTCAGGGAAGGTGCCAAGAATCCGCAAGTGCATTGGAAAGACAGCGTGCAGGCTGTCATTGAGCGGTTCGTTGGCCGGTGTCCTGATACGTTTGTTTATGAAGGAAAGACATATACTCCGAAATCGTTTGCTGAAAGCCTGGGAATCAACCCTGACGACTATGTGAGCCTTACCAGTTATACTCACCACCCCTTCCGGCAGTGGTACGTCATTGAAGCCCCCTACAAATGGCGATTGAAACCAAGCTACAACATGCCTGTTGAAGAATTGATGGACATACTCGACTATGCCTTGGATATGGGTTATACTGTGGCTTGGGGTGGTGACGTGACGGGGGATTTCAATCGCAAGGGATTGGCCATGCTCCCAGACGGCATCGTACCTACACAAGAGATGAGACAGGAGCAGTGGGACGACTGGCGATTTACCTACGACCATGTGATGGTTATTTATGGAAAAGCCGTCGATGAGCAGGGCAAACCGTACTATATGGTCAAAAATTCCTGGGGCGAGAGCGGACAGTACAGGGGAATCTGGTATATGTCGCGTGACTATATAATGCTGAACACCACTTATCTATTCCTGAATCGCCATGCACTACCTGATTCCTGTGTCCTGACACCAAAATGGCAGTAACTGTTTCTCCTTCACCCTAACATGGGAATGTCAATATGCATATTTCAGCCCATATTTTTCATGCAGACGATTCAGGGTGCCATCTGTCTTCATTTGCCGAATAGCATTGTTGACCATCTGTAGCAAATCGTCTTGTCCCTTCTGCATCAACACACCAATTTCTCCATGCGTGAATGGCTCATTCAGTAAAGGTGCAGCCAGACGTGTGTCTGTCTGAACATAGTAAGGTGCTTCAGTAATTTCCGTTATCATCACATCGGCCTTTCCCACGGCCACGAGTGATGGAATTTCTTCATTCCTCTGATGAACGATGATGGTGGCATGGGTGAGGTGCTCGTTTGCGAACTTCTCGTTCAGCCCTCCGGGATTTACCATCACCCGGACTTCGGGCTTGTCTATGTCTTCTATTGAACGGAAACGGTTACTGTCCGTTGCCCGACAAAGAATGGTCTTTCCATTGGCAATATAGCCCTCGCTCATGAGCATCTTCTCACGCCTGGCTTCAGTAATTGTGATGCCGCCCATGGCCATGTCAAACATTTGTGGCTCAGCTAATACGTCAGCTGTTAGTGTTGGCCATGAGGTATGTACAAACGAGATATCCACGCCTAAGTAGCTGGCGATTTCTTTTGCAACCTCGATGTCGAAACCCCAGTAAGTATTGTTTTCCTCACGATAGGATAATGGACGGTAGTCGCCGGTGGTACCAACGAGTATGATGCCACGCTCAACTATTTGGGCTACTTTCCCGTTGCCTTTCCCCTTGCCGGCAATGCCAGAGTCACTATCAGCACATGCAGCAAATACCGTTGCATTGCACAAAGTCAATACAACGGCAAGATAATAGATTTTTCTTCTTATTTTATCGGTCATGTTCTTTATATGTCATAAATACGTGTAGGACCTACATTCCGGATTCTTTTTTTGAAAAGGTTAGTTCTTCTTTTTCCGGATTCTTTTCAATTCGTATGATATCATTTGGAGCCAAATCACCGTTAACAATCATTTCCGAGATGCCGTCCTCTATGTACGTCTGGATGGCGCGTTTAAGAGGACGTGCACCAAATTGCACATCATAACCCTTTGTCGCAACAAATTCCTTTGCCTCGTTCGACAATTCAACACGATATCCAAGCTGTTCAATGCGATTCCATAACGACCTGAGCTCAATATCTATAATCTTCTTGATAGCAGACAAGTCAAGCTGGTCAAATGTGATAATCTCGTCCAAACGATTTAGAAACTCGGGTGAGAACTGTTTGGAAAGTGCCTTCTGAACGATACTGCGTGCATGCTCCTTGTCTTTTTCATTCATAGCTAAACCAAGACTGGGAGAGTTGAAGCCGACACCACGTCCAAAGTCTTTCAGTTGTCTCGTACCAGCATTCGAGGTCATTATAATTACCGTATTCCTGAAATCGACAAATCGGCCGTTCCCGTCAGTCAGTCTTCCTTCGTCCAGTACCTGCAATAACAAGTTGAACACGTTTCCGTGAGCCTTCTCAATCTCGTCTAACAGTACGATAGAGTAGGGGTGGCGACGTACACGCTCTGTCAGCTGGCCGCCCTCTTCGTATCCAACATATCCTGGAGGTGCTCCAATCAGGCGCGACACGTTGAACGATTCTGTATATTCTGACATATCGACTCGTATCAAGGCATCAGTAGAACCAAACATAAACTCAGCCAGTTTCTTGGCTAAATAGGTTTTTCCAACGCCTGTCGGACCAAGGAACATGAAGGCACCAATAGGGTGGTTGGGGTCTTTTAGCCCTACGCGGTTCCGCTGTATGGAACGTACCATCTTCTCGATAGCTGCATCTTGCGCTATAACGTATGACTTCAGTTCTTGTGCCATGCCTTTCAGGCGTATGCCTTCCTGCTCTGCCATGCGTTGTACAGGTACGCCGGTCATCATTGAAACAACGTCGGCCACTTCCTTTTCACTAATCGTATGGCGTTCTTCTGTATCACCTTCACTCCATTTGCGGTTCAGTTCATTCAATTCTTTTTCCAATTGTGTTTGTTTATCGCGATAACTGGCTGCAAGTTCATAGTTCTGATTGTGTACAGCAGTCTGCTTATATCCTTTAACAACAGCAATTTCCCTTTCTTTTTCGGTAATTTCATTGGGCACTTGTGCATGTGCCAAGTGAACTCGGGAACCTACTTCATCCATGGCATCAATAGCCTTGTCAGGAAAAGCGCGGTCAGAAATGTAGCGCTGTGTCAATTTGACACATGCTAATAGTGCCTCGTCCGTATAAATGACATGATGGTGGTGCTCATATCTTTCTTTAATATTATGAAGTATTTGTAACGTCTCTTCTGCTGTAGTTTGTTCTACCAAAACCTTTTGGAAACGGCGCTCCAAAGCTCCGTCCTTTTCAATAGAGTTTCGATATTCGTCCAGCGTGGTGGCACCTATGCATTGTATGGTACCCCGAGCCAAAGCTGGTTTCAGAATGTTTGCAGCATCCATGGAACCGGGTGTGGAACCGGCACCAATGATGGTGTGTATCTCATCTATGAAGATGATGACATCGTCATTCTGCTCAATTTCTTTAATGAGTGCACGGATGCGTTCTTCAAATTGCCCACGATATTTTGTACCTGCAACAATACCGGTCATGTCAAGGCTCACAATGCGTTTGCCAAAAAGAATGGGTGACGTGTGATGTGAGGCAATCATTTGTGCTAATCCTTCCACTATGGCACTTTTACCGACACCCGGTTCGCCTATGAGAATGGGATTGTTTTTCTTGCGACGACCCAATATTTCCACAACACGCATGATTTCCCGTTCACGACCTACTACAGGATCCAGTTTCCCTTCTCGTGCAGCATCTGTCAGGTCGGTAGAAAAATTGTCAAGTACCGGGGTCTTTGACTTTTGTTTTGTTTTGGTGGTTGTCTGGTTCCCGCTTGTGGTATTTGACGATGAAGATGTTGTTTCGTTTTCTTCCTCATAGTCTTCATCAGGAAGTCCTACACCATTCTTTATCTCATTTTGTCTTACTTGTAGCATACTGAATACGTCTTCGTAATTAATGTTGTTAAATTCGAGAATGTTCTTTGCGCCATTATCTACCTGATCATGCAAAATGGCTAACAAAAGATGTTGCTCATCAACACGTTGCATTCGTTGAATACGTGCCTCAAGAACAGCAAGTTTCAAGATGTTGCTCGCTTTTTCATTTAATACAAGTTCGTGAGTGTTGATAGGCGTTTCTATCTCATCTTCACGTATTTTGTTTTCCAACTCAGTCTTGATGGATTGGGTGTTGATTTCCAAGCGCTTAAATAAATCTACGACAGGTCCGTCTTTCATCCGCAACAGGCCCAGAAGCAGGTGTTCAGGACCAACGAAACGGCTGGCAAGTCGTGCTGCTTCCTCTCGTGAATAGGCGAGGATTTCAGATACCTTGGGTGAGAATTGGCTTGTCATATTTTATGTCTTTTACTTTACAAAGTTTTAACTTTTTTCGGCCCAAATGTCTATGATATATTTGGCTTTCCATATCCGTTCTGCAAATTGTATGCCAGTTTTCCGATGAAAATAAAACCACATCTTCTGAATTCATGTGAAGATGTGGTTCCTGACAATCCTGTTGTTCCTATATCTTCATTCAATCTTCATTTTCATTTCTTGTTGTTTTTGAGCTTTGACAGCTTAATTATTCTTTAAAAAGTTTTTCAAAAAATTCATCTAAGTCATTGTCCAAATTAGATAAAAGTTCTCCTCCAAGAATGATGGTATCTCCATCTGCACAATATAGCTCGGCAATGTGCTCATGATCATCATTCTCCAAAACAAATGAAAATGGGCGAATAATTGACATGTGCTCTACCGTTTCTTGCATTGAGGAGTGCAATATGTTGCGTAATACATCAGTAACTGATATATAAAAGTCTTCTTCCTTATTGTCAATCCATTGCTCTATGACAGCACGGTTAATCTCATTGTCTTCGTCGTCAAAGGCCACCAGTTCACCTGACTCCTGCGTGACGCGCAGGTGAATGTCGGTCATGACGGTTGCTTCACGATTCTCAGGGAATTTTTCGGCCACTTTTCTGATGGCTCTTTCTATCTGTTGAATACTATGTTCGGTTGTTTCCATACTTCTTGTAATTCACTTATTTGCTGCAAAAGTAAGAAAAGTATATGATAATTGCAAACGATTACGATTTTTTTTCGTAAAATTCTTTATTCTTCATTCTTCATTCTTCATGAAAATATGTACCTTTGCAATCACTTAAAAACAAATCAATGAGCGAAAAAATAACACATGCTGGTATTGTAGAAAGCATTGATAGTGGCAGAGTGCGGGTACGTATTGTGCAGACATCAGCCTGTGCTGCTTGCAAAGTGGCCAATCACTGCAATGCAGCTGAAGCCAAAGAGAAACTTATTGATGTGTTTACAGGCGACAGTTGCCGGTGGAACGTGGGTGATGAGGTTGTAGTTGCGGCTTCCCGACAGTTGGTCTCTCAGGCTTTGCTGTTGGCTTTCGGCTTACCATTGGTTATTCTTTTGGCTGTGTTGCTCCTGGTATTGAGCATGACGAATAGGGAGGGATTAGCTGCGCTCTGTGGGTTGGCAGCACTTTTGCCATATTATGTAGTGCTTTGGTTCGCGCGTGGTCAACTGCAAAGGCGATTGGCGTTTTGGATAGAAGATAAATAATAAAAACAATAAACAAATAAATTTATGGATTTTATTTTGATTGCAGTGGCAGTGTTGGGGGGCATCGGACTCGTTGCCGCCCTGGTGCTGTTTCTCTGCTCCAAGAAATTTGCCGTCTATGAAGACCCCCGCATAGCGCAGGTAACCGAACAGTTGCCAGGTGCTAACTGCGGCGGATGCGGATTTGCCGGTTGTGGCGGTCTGGCCGATGCCCTTGTCAAGGGGGCTGATGCCGGCAGCCTCGACGGACTGATGTGTCCTGTAGGCGGTAGTGAGGTAATGGGCAAGGTGGCCGACCTTTTAGGCATGGCCATTGCCAACACGGAACCGATGGTGGCCGTAGTAAGATGTAACGGAACGTGCGAACTGCGCCAGCACATTGCACGGTACGACGGTCTTCAGACCTGTGCCGCTGTCAATGCATGTGGTGCCGGCGAGACGGGGTGCGGCTTCGGCTGTCTGGGCTGTGGCGATTGTGTTAGTGCCTGTCAGTTTGACGCCATCCACATGAACCCCGAAACCGGACTCCCTGAGGTCGATGAAGAGAAGTGTACGTCATGCGGTGCCTGTGTCAAGGCCTGTCCGCGCCATATCATCGAACTGCGCAAGAAGGGGCCCAAGAACCGTCGCGTCTTCGTCAGCTGCGTCAACAAGGACAAAGGTCCTGTGGCCATGAAAGCCTGTAAGGCTGCCTGCATCGGTTGCGGCAAGTGTCAGAAGGAGTGTAAGTTCGAGGCCATCACCGTCGAGGGCAACGTGGCTTACATCGACTTCAACAAGTGCCGGCTCTGCAAGAAGTGCGTCGAGGCCTGTCCTACGAAGGCTATCCACGCCGTGAACTTCCCGGCTCCCAAACCCAAAGTGAACACAGAGACTCAAGAAGAAAGAAAGGAGGCCCAAGCATGAACGCAAGAACATTCCGTATAGGTG
>Ga0247608_10005610_pt1 | contig 13515 bp, 12 predicted proteins | sample 176DNAGHGlowgp2_FD_193490 | JGI IMG/M metagenome (GOLD analysis project Ga0247608, IMG submission 193490) | Sheep rumen microbial communities from Palmerston North, Manawatu-Wanganui, New Zealand - 1766 DNA GHGlow gp2 | ecosystem: Host-associated > Mammals > Digestive system > Stomach > Rumen ...
AGACGCGCCAGCCACGGCTCAACGGTGCGAAATGCGTGGGGTGCCACCTCTGCCGACTGGTTTGTCCTGCAGGTGCCATCGGTCTGACGAAACGCGTGCCAAAGAAATAAGGAAAATCACCGTCTTTACAGCATAAAAAACGGAGAAAGATAACACGTAAATGAAATAAAATTGTTAACTTTGCAAGAAATTTACAAAGTTAACAATTTTATGTATTTTACAGGCATAACCATCGCCGTGATGACTTTCCTCACTATCGGCATCTGGCATCCCATCGTGATTAAGACAGAATACTACTGGGGCACACGTCCTTGGGTTCTCTACCTGATAGTAGGCATCTGCTGCTGTGCAGGTGCCCTGTTCACGGAGAACGTCTATCTGTCGTCGTTCCTTGGTGTTTTCGGCGCCTCGTCCCTTTGGGCTATTGGTGAACTCTTTGAGCAGAAGAAACGCGTAGAGAGGGGATGGTTTCCCATGAATCCAAAGAGAAAGAGTGACTACAGGTAATCCTGAGTCACCCTTTTATCATTTTTACTTGTTAATCCTCAACACCGGTGCAATCTTGTTGCAAGGCTTGGGCAGTTGCACCTCAAGACCAGCAGCCGTCTGGCGCGCCTTCAATTTACCATAGCCCAAGAGATAGACACTACTGATGGACTTTTTGAAGTTAGGATTCTGCTTTGCCAGCGACTTGATGATGAGCTTGCCGTCCTCAGGCCATCCCATCGCCGTGACGTAGAGGTATTTTTTTGTCTGATTGAAACGGATGTCACGATAGTCCATCCCATTATACTGCCCCTCGTTAAAGCCCTGGGCATTGATCTTGATATCCTTCTCGGCCACAGGACCCTCGCCAAACTTCACCCATGGACGGGTGCCGAAGATGCTCTCGCCATTGGGGGTCATCCAAGCCTCCAGCTCATCCAGGAAAGCATCAGCCTTCTCATCGTAGGTACCATCGGCACGCAGGGGAATATTCAGCAGCAGGTTACCATTCTTTGACACGATATCCACGAGTTGCTTCACGATATTCGTTGCCGTGCGATAGCCACGACGATAGGTATTAGTGTTATAATGCCAGTCACCAATGCAGTTGCACGTCTGCCAGGGCTGTTCAATCATCTGATTGGGTGCACCACGCTCCACGTCCCATGTGAGCGCTTTCTTCTGGTCTTCATTGAGAATTTTACCAAAGACAACGCCACGTGGATTCTTATTATAGAGGTGAGTGGCAATCTTCAGACCACAATCGCTCAAGGGATAGAACGGCAACACGGTGACATCGAAATAAATCAAATCAGGGTTATAGCGATTGATGGCATCGATGGTACGGTCAAAGAAATTGGTGACAAACTCCTGTGATGGAGGACAAGCGCCATTATCCCACCCCCACTGGGCATGGATGCGACCATTATCCCAAGAGCCCTGACTCATGGGGTGATTCTGCTGATAGAGCATCTGAGGGTCGAGTCCTTCCCACCATTTGCCCTTACCGTCTTCCTTGGTCAGGTTACCATCATACCACACACCAGCTTTATCACCTTTAAGGTCGTAACGCTGAGAGGGTTCGAACCAAGTCCACGCATGGTCGGCATGGAACGAGATACCCAGAGGCAGGCCCTGTTTCTTGGCAGCCTTAGCCCACTCGTCTAGGATATCACGCTTAGGACCTATATTCTTGGAGTTCCAAGGCTGATACTTGGAATCCCACAGATCGTAATTGTCGTGATGATTACCAAGCACGAAGAAATACTGGGCTCCACAACGCTTATAGCGCGCCACCAGACTATCAGGACTCCAGCGCTCGGCCTTGAACAGGGGGAGGATATCCTTATAGCCAAACTCAGAGGGATGGCCATAGTGCTCACGGTGGTAATTGTATTTTCCATTGCCCTCCATATACATCTCACGCGCCATCCAGTCGCCACTGCCCTCTACGCACTGGGCACCCCAATGGGCCCAGATGCCGAACTTCGCATCACGAAACCATTCAGGCGTCTGATGCTGCTGGAGCGACTGCCACGTAGGTTCAAATTGTCCCGTCTGCATCTGCTCATGCACTTCGCTGACGGGGATTCGATAAGTTTCCTGAGCCGCCATCGTCATCACGCTGCAGCTCAGGATCATTGTTACTGTTAAAATCTTCATTCTATCTATTTTGTTGGATTTAGTTTCCGATACATCATTCCATAGACGGCACATGCCACGAAGCAGACAAGAGGCACGATGTAGGCTATCTGGTAAATATGTGCGTTATGGTGCATAATAAATGCCGTGAACTGAGGTACGCAGGCGTTGCCCACGATAGCCATTACGAGGAAGGCAGAGCCCGACTTGGTCTGCTCGCCCAGTCCGTCAATAGCCAATGAGAACTGCGTTGGATAAATAATGGACATAAAGAAGGATACGGCCAACATGGCATAGAGACCTACATAACCTCCAAACACCATGATGACCACGCAGAGCACCACATTTGCCAGGGCATAGACGGTCAGCATATTCTCGGGCTTGAAGCGACCCATCAATAGGGTGCCTATCCATCGGCCTACGAGGAAAGCCAACATATAGAGGCCAAAGAAGGTGGTTGCGGTATCTTCATCAATGCCAGCATACGTACAGCAATAGACCAGGAAGAGACTGTTGACTGCAGTCTGACCTCCATTATAGAAGAACTGAGCAATGACGCCCCAGCACAGATGTGGTTTCTTCAAAGCAGAGAAATCTATCAGTTTGCCTTTGGTTCCTTGTTCTTCATCGCCTACCTTAGGCAACTTCACCCACACCAGGATCAGGGCGACAAGAATCAGAGCCGATGCAAGCAACAGGTAAGGAAGTTTCATGGAGTCGGTCTCCGTCTGGATATAGGCATCCCATCCGCCTACATAATCGGCAGGCAGGGTTTCGCGTGTAAAATCGTTGCCACTGAGCACCAGTTTACTGAGGAACATCGCCGAGATGAAAGCCCCAAGTCCATTGAACGACTGAGCCAGATTCAGGCGACGAGGTGCCGTGTTGGCATCGCCCAGTACGGTGACATAGGGATTGGCCGCCGTCTCAAGGAAACACATACCTGTGGCAATGACAAAGAAGATGCACAGATAGACGCCGTAGCTCTTCACCATGGCAGCAGGGAAGAACAGCAGACCACCCATAGCAGCGATCAGCAGACCCGTGATGATGCCCACCCTGTAACTATAGCGACGCATGAACATAGCGATAGGGATAGGACAAACGAAATAAGCAAGCCAATAGGCACTCTCGGTAAACGATGCCTCAAAGGTGTTCAGCTCGCAAGTTTTCATCAACTGACGAATCATCGTAGGCAGCAGGTTACTGCTGATTGCCCATAAAAAGAACAGGCAGAAAATCAGGCCAAGGGCCACTTTGTTATGTTTCATTCTATTTCCAGCTTTAGGTTTATGAAATTTTTGTGGGCACAAAGGTAATAAAAATCTGTCAAAACGAATAAGACAAAAAGAACTTTTTATAGCACAAAAACAAAAACGCCCCTCAATGCAAGGTGCATCAAGGAGCGCATTGAAATGGAATCGTGAACGTTTTTTAGAAATGCATACGCAAATCTACGCCAGCATGCAGGGGGTTACCCTGATGAGCAAAGCTCTGATTAGTCATCTGACTGTTCACGAGGAAGGTATGATAGTTTGTGTTGGTCAGGTTGCGTCCCCAGAAATCTACTTCCACCTTGTTCAACTTGAACATCATGTGAGCACCCAGCGTGGCATAGAACTTCTGGTACATATCATTATTAGCCTCCCAATAGGTCTTACCCTGTCCCTTCACATTGAAGCCAAGGGTGATGCTGCTCAGGATATCATCCTCTACATCGAAACGATAGTCACCATTCACGCTGAACTGATGCTGAGGGATGAAAGGCACGTAGTTGTCTTTGTAACTGATAAGATTACGCGCATTGTCATAATCATCATACTCCTTGAACTTAGCATGGGTGAAGCTATAGGTGGCACCCCACATCAGGTGGTTATCGAAAGCCTGTCCGCGAAGGGCAGCCTCAACACCACAGCTATAGCTCTTACCGGCATTGTCGATGACACGTCCGAAACCATAGTCGGCACTCATACGTGAGATCTGCTGGTTACGAATCTGGGTATAGAAGAAAGCCACGTCGGCCTTTACCTTATGGTCAAAAAGGTTCAGGTGTGTGCCTGCCTCATAATTCCAGGTGGTCTCTGCATCATAGCTGATCTGTTGGTCCTTCTGAGCCTGATCGTCGGCAGTATGCTGCACCTTACCATCACGAGGGAAGTTGGCACCCAACGAGCGCATCTCCATCTGGAAAATATCGCTGAAGCCCTGGAAGTTATAGCCACCAGCCAAGTAACCCTTGCTCACAACAGCATATATATTGGAGCCATCCTCGCAAAGGCGATAGGTCAGGCCAAACTTAGGCAGGAGTTGGTTGGAGGTCTTCTTCACAGACGACTCGAACTTGGACTCGTAAGGGATATTCATCACCGTTGGTGCTGGACGACCAGGAATAGTCATGGTCATCGTGATATCAGCCAAAGCGGTGGTCAGATAATCGTTCTTGATCTGATGATGCTCAAAGCGCAGGCCAAGGGTAGCCATCAAGCGATCGGAGAGATGCAGATTGGACTCATGGAACACGGCAGCATTCATCTGAGGCGTGTGGAAATCGCCAGGCACACGGAAATTAGCAAAGGTCATCTGGTGGGTAGCAGGCAGGACGCGCTGCATCATAGCATCAAGCATATCTGTCATGCCCTGCCCAAAACCTACAGGGGCATCGATATGAAACCACTGGTAACTGCCAAAAATACCTGTGGCATGTTGCCAACGACTGGCATTCTTTGAACGGAACACGATCTCTTCTGTCACTGCATTCATCTTCTGCGTCTGCTGCAGACTCAGATAATCCGTAGGCACATAGTCCTGGTCCATCTTCATGCGGTCCCAGAGGTACTGATGACTGGTCGTTGACGTCAGCAGGTAACTGTTCAGGTCGTAAGAAACAGTCAGTCCTGTATTCACCATCTGACGACGATAGGTATTCATGAAGGTGGTTGAGGGGTCTGCCGTCTCATCCTTATCAGCATCGTAGGCACCATAGGGGAAACCATTCTGAATGGTGTACTGATAATCGCTGGTCAGGTCGAAAGTGAGTTTTGCAGTGGGCTTCCACATCAGACGAACTTTAGCACCTGCTTCATCAATCTTATCGTTTTTCTCGTTCAGATTGGTGTTATTGAAGAAGCCGTCCTCACTATTATAGAAGCCAGCCACCATAAAGGCCAACTTATCACTGGGACGATGATAGTGGGCCACCTCAGCCTTGCGACCATAGCCCAAGCCCATACCCAAGCCAAGACTCACATCAGTGCCCTGATAGTTCATGGGATTCTTGGAATAGATACGTACAATACCACCCTCGCTATTGCCACCATAGAGCGTGCCCTGAGGACCACGCAACACATCGACACGATCGAGCTGATAAAAATGTGTGTTGAAAGCTGACTTCGACATCAAGGGGATATGGTCGTAGTAAAGACCCACTGACGAGTTGTTCAAGCGTGAGCCAATACCTCTTATATACATAGAGGAAGTAAGACGACTGCCATACTGAGGCATCACGAACGAAGGCACATAATCAGCCAACTGCCCCAGGCTCTTCACCTGAAGTGTCTGCATATCCTGCATACCGAAAGCGCTACTGCTCATGGGCTGCTGACGAAGACGTACACCCTCTTTAGGTTGTGCAACAACAACTACCTCATCGAGGTCAATCACACGACTGGTATCGTTTGCATTCACAATAGAAGCCTCCTTCATATTTTCAGCAAACACCATGGTGGCTGACAACAGGCAGAGGCTTGATATAACAATCTTTTTCATCCTTAAAAAAACTATAAAATTACGGATGCAAAGGTACGATGATCTTCACATCCGTGCAATCCCTATTTATATGGATTTTGCGTTTCCTTACTTCCCGATAAACTTTGCTATCGTCTCCAGACACTTGGCACTGCTGATAGGCTTCGTCAGGAAATCATCACAACCCGTCTCAAGCGCCAACGTACGGTCGCTGTCGAAAGCATTGGCCGTCAGAGCCACCACTGGCAGTTCCGGCATCTTTTCCTTAATCAGTTTCGTTGCCTCCAAACCATCCATCACAGGCATTTTGATATCCATCAACACCATATCAAAACTACCTGCTAAAGCCATGTCTACAGCCTCACGACCATTTACTGCACGCTGAAACTCATAATCACGTCTCAAGATGTAGGTCATCAGGATATAGTTGCTGTCATTGTCTTCTGCTACTAGAATTTTCTTCATATCAAATATGTCTGTTAGTTAAATTGTTACAAAAGTAATCATTTTCTCTGACATTATTTGCATCTTTCATAACTTTTAACTAATTTTGCACGATAAGAATTGACTATCACCAATTATAATATAACTAACATGAATCTGAAACTCTTATCTCTCGCATTCGCCTTATCAGCATCACTCGCTGGCGAGGCTCAGCATGTGATGGACGTGAATGCAAAAAAACTGGGAGCACCAGTACAGTCAACAATGTATGGTATCTTCTTTGAAGACATCAACTACGCTGCCGACGGCGGTCTCTATGCCGAGCTCATCATGAACCGCTCGTTTGAATTCCCCAACGCCTTTGCAGGTTGGGACATCTCAGGCAAGGTAACGCTGAAGAACGACGGTCCCTTTGAGCGCAACCCTCACTATGTACGTCTTGCACCTGCTGGTCACGGAGACAAGCACACGATGATTGAGAACCAAGGCTTCTTCGGCATCGGTGTAAAGGGTGGCGAGGAGTACCGCTTCTCTGTCTGGGCTCGCGTACCCGATGGCGGCAGTGCCAAGCTGTGGATCGACCTCGTAGATAATGCCACGATGGGCGATGACCAGAAACTCGGCAATGCCAGCGTGGATGTCAGCGGCAAGGAATGGAAGAAATACACGGCTATCATCAAGCCCAAGCGCACCTTTGCCAAGGCGCACCTCCGTGTGTGGGGCGACAGCAAGGCGACAACAGACGTAGAACACATATCATTGTTCCCAGTCCAGACTTGGAAAGGTCGTGAGAACGGCATGCGTCAGGACTTGGCACAGGCACTGAACGACATGCATCCTGGTGTATTCCGCTTCCCTGGCGGCTGTATCGTGGAAGGTACAGACTTGAAGACACGCTATCAGTGGAAGAATACCGTAGGACCTGTAGAAAATCGTCCTTTGAACGAGAATCGCTGGCACTACACGTTTACAGGCCGTTACTTCCCCAACTATTTCCAGAGTTACGGATTGGGCTTCTTTGAGTTCTTCCAGCTCTGTGAGGATTTCGGTTGCGAACCTCTGCCCGTCATCTCATGCGGTCTGAGTTGCCAGTTCCAGAACCCAGACCCCACAAAGCCAGGTGTGCATGTACCATTAGACCAACTGGACGAGTATATTCAGGACGCACTCGACCTAGTGGAGTTTGCCAATGGCGATGTGAACACCAAGTGGGGTAAGGTACGTGCAGAGATGGGACATCCAGAGCCTTTCAACCTGAAATTCCTGGGCGTAGGTAACGAGCAGTGGGACTACGATGAGAAGCATGGTGGCTATGGCCCTGTGTTCACAGAACGTCTGAAGAAATTCAGCGATGCCCTGCGTGCCAAATATCCCACACTGAAGCTCATCGGTACCACTGGTCCTAATTCAGAGGGTTGGGACTTCGACCTGCTGCAACCTCGCATGAAGGAGCTGAAGGTTGACCTTTACGACGAGCACTATTATCGTGACGAGAAATGGTTCTTGAGCCACGGCTTGCGCTACGACTCATACGACCGTAAGGGTCCACGTGTGTTTGCTGGTGAGTATGCATGTCATGGACGCGGCAAGAAATGGAATCACTACGAGACCTCACTCTACGAGGCAGCCCACATGACAGGTATCGAGCGTAATGCCGACCTCGTCCACATGGCTACCTACGCTCCACTCTTTGCACATGTTGAGGGATGGCAGTGGCGTCCGGATGCTATCTGGTACGACAATCTGCGCTCTTTCAAATCCGTCAGCTACTATGTTCAGCAGATGTTTGCCATGAACAAGGGTACTAATGTGCTCTCGCTCACAATGGATAAAAAGCCCGTTGCCGGTCAGGAAGGACAGGACGGTCTGTTCGCATCAAGTGTCTTCGACAATACTACAGGCGAGATCATTGTCAAGGTGGTGAATACCTCTAAGCAGACTCAGCCCGTTACACTGAACCTGCAGGGTATCAAGGGCGATCGTACCGCAGAGACGTTGTCACTGAGTTGGAGTGGTTCGATGGACGACGAGAACACATTGGATCAGCCTGAGAAGATTACGCCAAAGGCGGGCAGCATTAGTTGCTCAGGCGACAAGAAGCAGGTAGTACTCAACGATCAATTGCCAGCAATGTCGTTCCGCATCTATAAAATTAAGAAGTAATCGTTGACAACCAACATACAAAAAGCCTCCAGCCCTAACAACATAGGACTGGAGGTTTTTCTATCTGAAAAAACGTATTACTGCTTGACAATCATAGAGAATGAGAATGAATTATAGGAGGGCAGAACATATTCTTCGTACAGATAAAGACGTTTCCAAGGACGAATAGACATGATAATATCTTTCATTTTCTGGGCAAAGACCTCTGGAGCCTGTTTAACGATGACGTCACAATCTGTGATATGACCCTGAGCATCCATCTTCACGTTCTTAACGGTGAAGATCAATCTCTTTATTTCACTGAACTCAGGAAGCCCTGAGACCTGTTCCAAGAAGAGTTTTTTGACCTGAGCCAGGTCGTTCTGGTTACTGAAATCTGCTCCTCCCAGCACCTTATTATGATAGTCTTTACGTTCCGTCACTTTTCCCTTATCCATGGTGAAGAATGTCTCTTCCTCGAAACGGCTCTCAAAACCCATATGTACATAACTGATACACGCACCTTTTGCCACGCGTAACTTTCCAGAGAACATGGAGCCTTCTATATTGCCGTTTTTCATATAGCTTTTGAAGAGTTCTTCCATCTCCTTCTTAGAGATTTCCTCCTGGAGCGTTTCCTTGGTCTCATTATTAAAGAACTTCACCGTGATTTTATCAAGGTAAAGATGCCCTTGCTTCAAACTCCAATAGCTGGTATACCCATCCCAGTTGGCTGTTGTCCACGACCTATTTTTTGGCAAGACAGCTTTCATGCGTTGGAAAAGAACAGAATCAGCCATGATGGGTTCGCCTAAGAGCATCCACTCTTCGCCATCAATAAAGATGACATTCCCTTCTTGGGCTGTAGCGAACACACTCTGCGTCATGGCCAACGCAAAAATAATCATAAAAAGAAACTTCTTCATAATCTTTGGTTTTAGTTGATGATGACGTTGCAAAAGTAGGCATTTTTCCTTTACGCTCCAAATTATTGAGAGAGAAATGACTAAACAACGAGTAAACAGACAGTAAACAGTCCATCAAAAAGTACTACTAACAAACTATCTACCAAACAGTTATAAAAAATATCTATTCTTGTAGCAGAGCGTCGAACTCATCAGGTTTTCCAACAATATTAAATACGCTCTTCAGTAATTGCTTGCGTCGTGAATACAGATTCTGAGGCGTGATATCCATGAAAACAGCAATCTCTGAGAGTGCAAAATGAAGCCGGATTAACATGCAGATATGATAATCGGTATCTTTCATGTTATGGCTAGGGTCAACCTTCTTTCTGAAATCAGGCAGATACTCGTCAACCGTCATCTCAAGAGCATTCCAGTCGTCCTTTGAAATGCTTTGCAGAGGATGCTTGCTCAAGTCCCTGAAACGAAGATAAGCTTCCGACTCATATATATCTTTCCCCAGCGGATCCTGCTGTTGCGGTCTTCTCCTTTTCATCAACATAAAACCAGCGACGCCCAAGAGCCCCAAAAAGACAAAACCACCTACTGCCCAAATAACGCTACCTGATGAATCCGTTGTCCCTTTCTGAAGCAGAAGTGCCTGACTTTGCACCCTTGCGAGCAGATGACGGTCGCAATCTGCTACTGACGTATCAGCACAAGCCTCAGCTTTATGGAATTCATCTAAAGCTTGAGTCACCTCACCCATCTCGGCATAAGTTCGAGCTAAGATATAATGACCCAACATCTGTTCGTTAGGTGTGCCATGACCATCAAAATATTCACTCAGACTGATAGCCAAAGTATCATTAGACACCAAGATGTCATCCTGATACTGCTGATGATTTCCGCACCCCAGTGATACAAGGCAGAAACAGACGCAAATGATGGCTATTAATCTTTGCACGGTACCTGTTTGAGAATTAATAACTGGCTGTACAGGGAATACCCATGGCGATTACACGGTCGCGAATGGCATCCAACTCTTCATGAGTAGCTTTCTGAAGCAGTCGGTCTGGTGTCTCGCGATCTATCGTATAAATCATCACCAGACTAGGCGCAATCTGCTTGACGGCCTCCAGCCAAGGTCCAACATACGCCTCGCCTGTATTATCGCTATCGTCGCCCTTCATAAACATGGTCTGAATAATCACATGACCATTGAAGCGTTTCAGATCTTCTATCACCTGATTGACATCATAGCGCCCACAAGGACGGTCCACCTTATTTATATATATAGGGTCGACGGTGTCCAACTTCAGAATATTATTGTCCACACGCATCAAGGCATCATGAACAGCCTGACGGTGAATCATTGTTGAATTACTAAGCACGGAGACCTTAGCCTTGGGGAAATATTTGTCGCGCAGACGCAGCGTATCATCTATAATCTCAGGAAACTCAGGGTTCACCGTTGGTTCACCATTGCCTGCAAAAGTCAGCACATCAGGCGCAGGTCCGTTTGCCAGCATGTCCTTCAACTTAGCCTCCAGCGCCTCAGCCACCTCCTGACGATGAGGCATCGGTTTTGTAGGGCGATGATCTGCGTTGAAACCACATTCACAATAGATGCAGTCAAACGAACACACTTTGCCATCAGCAGGCAAGAGATTGATACCCAGCGAGATGCCGAGTCGACGACTATGAATAGGCCCAAAAATGGGCGAAGGATAGATGATTGTTGACATAATTGATGCAAAAGTACGCAAAATATTTGTAAGTTCCAAATAAATTCCGTACCTTTGCACCCGCTTTTCGGAAAATCCGATGCATTCGACGACGCGATTCGTTGTGATTAAGGCGCTGAGCGTGGGAAGAATGTTATGGCAACAACTTATTAATCATCAAATTACAATTATGTATCTCGATCACGCAAAGAAAGAAGAGATCTTCAACGAGTTTGGCAAGGGCAATACCGATACTGGTAGCGCTGAGAGCCAGATTGCACTGTTCACCTATCGTATTAAGCACCTGACTGAGCACCTGAAGCAGAATCACAAGGATTTTGTTACCGCTCGCTCACTGACCAAGATGGTAGGTCGTCGTCGTAAGCTCCTGAAGTACCTCTACGTCAACGATATCAATCGTTATCGTGCTATTGTGAAGGCTCTGGGTCTGCGTAAGTAATCCCACCTCACAAGGAGAAAAACAAACCCCACCAGTCATCATGATTGGTGGGGATTTTTTTATTTCCTTATTTCGTTGAGTGGAATCATCACGAAATCTCGCTCCTGCATCAATGGATGAGGAATCTTTAATTGCGGCTCATCAATATGGAGATCATCATAAAGCAAAATATCGATATCAATGGGACGGTCATGATATGTGATTGAGACCCCACAATTCTTAGTGTTAGATTCAGTCCTTTCCGTGGCATGCGCCTGTGTTTTGCCCAAAAAATGTTCTATATGCTGATTGGCAGTCAGAACATCATGAGGCGAAAGAGGTGTTTCCACAAGGATGACGGCATTAACAAACTGGTTCTCGGACTCATACCCCCAAGGTTCGGAATAGAAAAGAGCAGACTGGCGCACCACAGTGCCAATCTGCTCATTTATCATACAAATTGCTTTGCGCAGGTTCTCCTCCTTGTTTCCCAAATTGGAACCAAGTCCCAGATACACCTGATGCAAATTATCAATTCTCAATTATCAATTATAAATTATAATCAATCGTCCACCACCAACATCGCATCACCATAACAACCGAACTTAAATCCGTTCTTGAGAGCAATCTTGTAAGCCTCAATGGTCAGATCATAGCCAGCGAAGGCAGCAGTAGCCATCATCATGGTTGACTCAGGGTGATAGAAGTTAGTAATGACAGAATCTGCCAGTCCGAAGTCGTAAGGAGGGAAGATAAACTTATTCGTCCAGCCACTGAACTCCTTCAACATACCATCCGTACCTACAGATGACTCTGTGGCACGCATAGTGCTGACACCAACGGCACAGATATGATGGCCCTCCGTCTTAGCACGGTTGACAATCTCACAAGTCTCTGCAGGGATTTCCATTTGCTCAGAGTTCATCTTATGCTTAGTCAGGTCCTCTACCTCGATAGGATCGAACGAGCCAAGACTACAATGAACGGTGAGGAAAGCAAACTGGTAGCCACGAATCTCCATCATCTTCATCAGTTCACGACTGAAATGAAGACCGGTAGCAGGTGCCGTAACAGCACCCTCGTTCTTAGCGAAGATAGTCTGGAACTGCTCCATATCATCGGGCTCAGCCTTACGACGGTCTACGATATAGCGAGGCAGAGGAGCCTCACCCAAAGAGAACAGTTCACGTTTGAACTCATCGTGAGGGCAGTCATAGAGAAAACGCAACGTACGTCCGCGACTGGTCGTATTATCAATCACCTCAGCTACCATGGGACCCTCGCCGTCGAAGAACAGCTTATTACCGATACGGATCTTACGCGCAGGTTCTACCAACACGTCCCACAGGCGCAACTCCTCATTGAGCTCGCGCAACAGGAACACCTCGATCTGAGCATCAGTCTTCTCCTTGGTACCATAGAGACGGGCAGGGAAAACCTTTGTATCATTAAATATAAAAGTGTCACCTTCATCGAAATAATCGAGCAGGTTGCGGAAAGTCATAAACTCCTCTGTATCGTTGCCATCAGCATCCTTCTTGAAGATTTCAATCTTCTCACTCTTACGGTGCACCACCATCAGTTTACACTGGTCGCGGTTGTACACGCGATCAACAGTACCGTCTTCATTCACGAAAGCACGGTGAGGTGGATAAAGAGCCACCAACTCCTCAGGGAGTTTGAATTTGAATTGTGATAGTTTCATATTTTATATAAAAACTTATTTTTTAGACATACTAACTATTTGTTTAAGACACAATAACATATTAACAAATTATTTTTTGTTCTTTTGTTATTCTGTCTTTACTGATATTTTGTCCTCCAGCCATGCAGGAAATTCATCCAGTGTCAGACAGTCCTCTATGCGTACATCACCCAGACGGGTACGACAAAGAGCCGTCAGAAAAGCACCGCTACCCAAAGCTTCGCCAATATCACGAGCCAAAGAGCGGATATAGGTTCCTTTTCCACAACCCACACGAATGCT
>Ga0247608_10005614_pt1 | contig 13508 bp, 10 predicted proteins | sample 176DNAGHGlowgp2_FD_193490 | JGI IMG/M metagenome (GOLD analysis project Ga0247608, IMG submission 193490) | Sheep rumen microbial communities from Palmerston North, Manawatu-Wanganui, New Zealand - 1766 DNA GHGlow gp2 | ecosystem: Host-associated > Mammals > Digestive system > Stomach > Rumen ...
ACAAATATAGAATATTATGTTATTGTTGGTTGCATATGCTACTTATAATATCAAATGTGCTATAATTATATTACAAAAAGTAGAAAGGAGGCATACTATGGAAAAGAAAAAATTAAAAGTGGTATTTCCTTTTGTTGAGGCAGGTCTTGGTCATATAATGACAGAAAAATCCATCGCTGATGCTTTTGAGAATAAATATGGTGAATACTTTGAAATAGTAAGAACAAATTTCTATAATGATGTTGGTACTGCTCCTGCTAAAAAATTTGAGGATTTTATGTGTAACAGCGTAAAGAAATATAATAAAGCTACATTCTTTGGATATCTATCAACATTTATGCTAAAGCTATTTGGTATGAGAATATCAAGTATGATGACTATGAGATATAGAATAAAGGGTGCCTATAAGGACTCAATGGAATATATGTCAAAATTAAATCCTGATGTAGTAATAAGTACCCACTGGGCAACTAATTATTATGCATGGCATTTAAAAAGAAAGCCATACACTATAGTATATGTTCCTGATTGTCATGTTAATGCCTTCTTTAGATATTATTGTGATTTAACATTAGTTAATACAAATGAAGGATTGATAAAGGCTAAAAAGCATTGGTCAAGATATAATGATGATAATTTAAAGCTAACCTCATTTGCCATAAGAGATGATGCGTTTAAAATTACTGAATCAAAACAAGAATTAAGAAAAAAGCTTGGTCATGATGACAAATTTACAGTATATATCACTGATGGTGGATATGGTATCGGAATGGCTGAAAAATTATCAAAGCTTTTAATAGAAAAGGATTTAAATATATCAGTAGTTGTAGTTTGTGGTAAAAATCCTGAATTATATGAAAAATTAAAAAATATTAAAACAGGTAAAAACATTTCCTTCTATCCATATGAATATGCACCTAACGCAATTGAAATGATTGCATCATCTGATATCTATTTTGGAAAAAGTGGAAATGGTCTAATGGAGGCTGCATATTTCAATGTACCAATTGTTGTTACTCACTCAGCAAATAATATTGAAAAAAGAATTGCTGATCATTATGTAAAATATGTAGGTGATGCAATTAGAATATTTGAAGCACATAAATGCTTAGAATTTATTGAAAATATTATAAATGGAAATAATCCAGTATATGATAATTTAAAAAATGTTCCTATCGATAAAACTAGATTTGGTGGAGAATATATTGCAGATTTAATATTTGAAGAATTGAATAAGAAATATCATATTAAATAAATAAAAGCTATTAAGATGTTAACAAACACATTCTTAATAGCTTTTTTAATTATTCATATTTAATTTTTAATCTATTTCTTTTATAAGACACTTCTGCTTTCTTACCAAGCATTATTGGAAGTGTTGGATTAAAATGTCCTATTGGCGCATCTAATATAATTGGCTTATTTAATGGTTCTAATACCATTTTATATGCTTTAATCATATTAACGCCAAAGGTTTTATCATTGTAATTAAAGCTTCTACCAATAATAAATGCATCTACCAAATCAAACCAGCCTGCATATTTTAATTGAGTTAATCCTCTAATTAACATTAACGAATTTAAATCACATGCTTCCATAAAGAAGATAATTCCATCATTTTTATGCTTTTTCATATAATTAACTGTATTATCGTATTTAGTTCCACAAAGTCCAATTAAGCAATCAAGGCATCCTCCAATTAATATACCATTTATTGGATTATTATAATTAATTGGAATCATTTTAGCCTTTCTATCAAATTCATATTCGTAGATTGGATTTGAATTTTTAAATTCATATTGCCATTTAGGATAACCAACAAATTCCTTTTTACCATTAATTAAATCTAGTGTGTCCTTTGAATCATATTGAATTGTTGATAAGGATGGAGCATTAACACCATAAATTGTAGGTTTATCTAATAATGTTGTTATTGTATATACTAAATTTGTATTGTCAGAAAATCCAACATATATGGCATTAGAATTTTTAATGACATCAAAGTTAACATATTCTAATATTTGAATCATTAATTCTCCACCACCAACTGACCATACAATTGAAGCATCAGACATAAAGGCATCATTTATTTCCTTTCCTCTTAATTCTGGTGTATTAGATGCTACAACACCTTCTCCTTTATATACATTATCACCAATTGTATATTCATATCCAAGTTCTGTTAAATTTTTAATTGCTTTATTAAATCTTTTTTTATAATAAGTCAAATTAACTCCAAAGCTCGGAGCAACAAAATAAATCTTTTTCATAATATCTACTTCTTTAATTCTAAAATATTTTTATATAGTCTTGATGCATTTATCTCTAAATCTGATCTAGTAATTAATCCATTATTAAATGCTTCTTTTAGCATTATAAAATCCTCTTTAGATCCAGGCATAAATAAATCACTATGTGCCTTTACTACTTTATAAGGCTCTGCGTTTTTATATTTATATTCATTTTGCATAAATCTTACAATCCAATCAGTCATTATAATTCCGTTATGCTTTAATTCACTTCTTAATAATATTTCATTTATATTTATATTTTCACTTGTATGAATGCCATTAACTAAATTATATGAAGTCATTACAGCCTTAGGCTTAGCTTCTTTTATACATATTTCAAAGCCCTTCAAATAGATTTCTCTTAATACTCTTTCACTAACGATACTATTATTAACATACCTATTAAATTCTTGATTATTACATAAGAAATGCTTAATTGTTACACCGCAGCCCTTATGAGATTGAACACCTTTTGTTATACTTGCTGCAATCATACCAGATAAATAAGGATCTTCAGAATAATATTCAAAATTTCTACCGCATAAAATATTTCTTTGAATATTCATTGCAGGAGCTAGCCATAAATTAATTTTGAATTCTTCCATTTCTTGTGCTATTAAATTACCAATATCATAAGCTAGATTTTTATTAAAGCTATTAGCTATTGCACTACCGATAGGTATAGCAGTTGCATATTGATGTAATATATTCTTTTTACTAGTTTTAGGAGATATAAGCCATAATAAGAATCTATGTAATTTTGGCATATATTCTTTAACTGATTCAGGGATTAATCCAGATGCAGATTTAACTCCATCTTTTGCTTTAAAATAATCCTTAGCAAGTCTTAATCCCTGTGGTCCATCAGCCATAGTTATACTTTGAAGTCCTTCAATATGTGCAGTTTCTCCTGCAGAGCCTGCAACACTAAAGCCAGGATTAATAATAGATTTTAAGCCGCCATCTTCGTTAAATAAGCCCATACTCATTTTAAGTAATTCATCATCAGATAAATTCTTTATTTCATCTAAAATTTTATATTTAGGCTTATAATTAACTGTTTCCTCTTCAAATAAATAACTATCAACTTTCAAATGAGGAATATTAGTTAAACCATCTCTTTCAAAAGGTATTTTATAATCACTAAAATCAGGCTTTTTAAAAAGATTTTTAACTTTTTTAACAATAATATCTCTATCAAAATTTAATACAACAACATTTTTAGTTCCAATGCTGTGTATTCCAACCTTAATTACATAATCACCCTTTAATATAACATATGCTTCCTTTGCTTCATCATAAGAGGCTAAATCATATAAATCTATTTTAAATTTTAATATTTCAGATTCTTTTGGTCTTAATTCCTTTGTTTTTTCAAAGGAAATTAATTCTTTATATGCTTGTGTTAAATGATCATTAGGCTTTGATACATATGCTTGTATTACATGCTTACCATTATATCTACCGACATTTTTAACTAATACATTCATTAAAAAATATGTATTATCTAATTTATAATCAATAACCTCATGACTAAATCTTGTATAAGATAAGCCATAACCAAATGGGAATAATGCTTTCTTTCCTACGCTATCAAAATATCTATAGCCTACATATATTCCTTCTTTATATCTAGTATCATCAGGTGTACCAAAATCGCCAATTTTTGGATAATCATTAGGATTTGTCCAAGTTGCTGATAAATGACCTGATGGAACTAATTTACCTAAAATAACATCAGCTAACGCCTTTCCTGTTTCAACACCTAAGCCTGATATTAATAAAATATTATCGATGTCTACCAACTTTGATAAATCTACTACTCCACAAGTATTTAAGACAAGAATAAATTTTCTATAATGGTCATTTAAATATAAGATATCTTTAATTTCAGTATCAGTTAAATAAACATCACCTTTAACTAATTTTCTATCAGCAGCTTCACCTGATGTTCTTGATAATACATAAATTGCTGTTTCACATCTAACATCAATTTTAATATTATATTCTGCTTCAGGCATTACTTCTCCCATTGCTGCGATATAAACTGGCTGTTTTTTATCTTTAGCTATCTTTTTTAAATCTTTTTTAAATTTTCTTTTATTCTTATTATATTCCTTATCATATGAATCTAACCAATCATCAGTTAATATGTTAAATCCGGCATTTTTAAATCCATCGTAGACATTAATAAAAAAACTAGAATTAACCTCGCCGGATCCCATACCTCCCTTAATTGTCTTTCTAACACCATTGCCATATAAAGCAATATCATTGGCATTAGCTAATGGGAAATCTCCATTAGATTTAAGTAATACCATGCATTCAGGAAGATACTTATATATCCTTTCTAAATTTAATAATTCATTTTTCTCCATATCACTCACCCCGTTCTTCAAAACCTATAAAGCTCTATAATACTATGGAATTCCTGTTGAATTTTTTTTGCTAAGCCCTAAAATATTATATTATTTGGTATAGCTCTCCATATCCATTATTTCATGCAAACGTGCATTTATTCTTGGTAGCTTTTTAGAAAATGTTAATATTAAAATATAAATATGAATAATCTTACTTCACTTTAATTTTAACATTAATAAAAGTCAATGTAAATTAAGACTAATTTAATTTTTAGAAAAAAATAAAATAAATGATATAATAAGAATGGTGATTAAATTGAAATATGGTTTTTATGGAGCTGATTCTAAATCAGTTTACCCAATAAATGATGAATTTAAAAATGTAGGTGATCAAAGAAATCTTTATGACTTATTATCTAATATTTGGTGTAAGGAAACCTGCGCGCCTCGTATGCAAGATAATTGGAGTAAAGATAATATGACGTTAGGGCAGTGCTCTATTACATCCTTTTTGGTTCAAGATATTTATGGTGGAGAGGTTTACGGAATACCACTTGGTGATGGTAATTTCCATTGCTTTAACAAAATTGGTGATGTTATATTTGATTTGACTAGTGAGCAGTTTAAATATACACTTGATTATGATAATGTAGTATTACAATCTAGAGAAAATCATTTCAAAAAAGAAGGAAAATATAATAGATATATATTATTAAAAGCCAAATTAAAAGCCTATAATTAGATTACTAGTCTAGTTATAGGCTTTATTCTTTATTATTTTTTTACTCTATATGTTGAAACATTTTGAATTACTTCTCCATCATATTGTAATCCACAAGGCTTATTAAATGATACTTCTATTTCTTTACCTTCAAAAATATGAACCTGCTTAGTATATTTTATATGCTCACCAGTAAAGATTTTAGTGAATCTTAATAATGTCTTTATTCTAGACATACCTGTCATTACTACTACTGTAACCTTATCACCTTTTCTATCCTGATTAGGTGCTGATTTCATACCACCACCATAAAATCTACCATTCATAGTTGCTGCAATAAAAGCTCTTTTAAATTCATAAGCCTTTCCATCTACAACAACCTTGCATTGCCTTTTTTTAAATTTGAATAACAGTAATCCAATTGTTATTTTTGTATAATCAATCTTTTTACCCTTAATCTTTTTTTCATCAGCAATAACACAAACGTCACCATCAACACCAAAGCCAACGTTATTTACGAAATACTTAGTAATTCCGTTAGCTGTAACTGTAGGTAAATTATTCATATATTCATTTAATTTAGCAAATCCATCATTTGCTTCAATATCAGTTAAAAAATCATTACCAGTACCAGCAGAATAAATATACCAATTACCCTTCATATTATTTTTTTGCCATACGTTAGCTAAAAAATTAACTGTACCATCTCCACCGATTAATAAAATATTATCGTCATCATTTAAGCTTTCATTTAATTTTTCAAGTGGAGTAATTTCTTCATCAATTAATTCCATATTAGGAAATTTATCTTCATATTTTTTAACAATTTCCTTAATTTTCTCTTCATTTACTTGTCCTGCAAGCTTATTATAAGCTAAATAGTTCATATAGAATCTCCTCGTATAAATTTTATAATTAGAAAATTGAATAAATATTATATTATTCTTTATAATAAAATTATACCATATTTTAGATAAAATATGATACAATTATTAATAGAGAATTATTACACGCTTAATAATTTAATGGAGGTTGTAATGAAAACATTATATTTAGTCGTTCCTTGTTATAACGAAGAGGAATGCTTAACTGATTCTTCTGTTGTATTAAAAGAAAAGGTTAATCAATTAATTGAAAAGAAATTAATATCTGAAAATAGTAGAATATTATTTGTAAATGATGGCTCTAAGGATAAAACTTGGGAGGTTATTGATAAGCTTCATAAGGAAGATAAAATATTCCAAGGCGTATGCTTATCTAGAAATAGAGGTCATCAAAATGCATGCTTAGCCGGTCTTGATTATGCTAAGGATTATGCAGATATGCTAATAACTATTGATGCTGACTTACAGGATGATCCTAATACTATTGAAGATATGGTTAAAAAATATCTGAATGGTGCTGAAGTTGTATATGGAGTTAGAAGCAAAAGAAAAAAGGATTCTTTTTTCAAAAGATTCACTGCTGAATCTTATTACAAGCTTTTACAAAAGATGGGTGTAGATATAATTTATAACCATGCAGATTATAGATTAATGAGCAAAAGAGTTGTAACTGAATTATTAAAATTCCCTGAGGTAAATCTATTCTTAAGAGGTATGGTTCCTCAAATTGGATTTAAAAGTGATGTTGTAACATATGAAAGATTAGAAAGAACAAAGGGTGAATATAAATATCCTTTAAAGAAAATGCTAGCGTTAGCTTGGAATGGTATTACTTCTTTTTCAGTAAAGCCATTAAAAATGATTTTAAATTTTGGTATTTTCTTAACAGTTATTTCAGTTTTATGTGCAATCGTATTTACTGTTCTTTTCTTAACTAAGGTTATGAATTATGAATTTGGTGCATATATTATTATGACTATTGGTTTAGCTACTGGTATATTATTAATTGGTATGGGAGTACTTGGAGAATATATCGGTAAGATTTTACAAGAGGTTAAAGCAAGACCTAGATACATAATATCTAGAGTATTAAATGACGAAGACAATAATGATTAAATAGAAAAAGCTATAGTATTCAGAACTATAGCTTTTTCTATTTGTGGAATATTAATTTCCATTATTATTTGATTCAATGAATTTAACAAATGATTCCATATCAATTGGCTTAGAATAATAATAGCCTTGAATATAATCTACCTTCATACTAGATAATTCAGTTATTTGTTCTTCTGTTTCAACACCTTCGAATACAATTTTGTGACCTAAGCCCTTTATCATATCAATTGTTGAATTCATTACAAATGAAGCAATTCTATTCTCAAAATATGAATTAACCATTGTTTTATCAAATTTAACAATTTTAACAGGCATTTCAATAACATAATTTAAATTTGAATTACCAGTACCAAAATCATCTAATGAGAATGATACTCCATATTGTTTTAGGATTTCCATATTTTTTAATAATATAAATCTTGTTGATTGAGCAGTTTCTGTTATTTCTAAATTTATATATTTAGGATTTATCTTATATTTTTCCATAATAGATATGTATATTTCAGCTAAATTTTCTTGCATGCACTGTACTGCAGATAAATTGACCTCAATATATTCAAGTCCTAATTCTTCCATATTATTTTCACTGATAAATTTACATACCTGATCAAATACAATTTTACCTAACTCAACTATTCTTCCATCATGCTCCATATCTAATATAAAATCATTAGGGTATATTAAATTACCATTATTATCCTTTAATCTTACTAAAGCTTCTGCTGATCTAAAGGCTAAATCACTATTAGAATATATAGGTTGGAAATATACTTCAACATTTCCCTTTGAAAATGCTAAATCGCATTTTTTAACAACATCGAAACGGCTATGAATAGTATTGATTAATTCTCTATTTACCTCAATGACTTCTTTTTCTGTTTTATTAGTATTATTAATTAAATAATCTATACATTTCATACAATCATTGAAATTATCAAATAGTGTAATATCATTAAAATAAATTATTTTAAAAGGTATTTCTGAAACTATATTGTATCTACTATAGAACTTTTCTTTAAAATAAATTATTTCAGTTAATAATAATTTGCTGGTTTTTCTATTTCTAACAACAATAAAATCATCCTTATCATTTTTAAAAATTTTATGAACCTTAAATTCCATCAGCATTCCTGTCATAGCCTTTGAGAACTCATCATATCCCATTATTGATGATGCAATAGTTGTATCATAATCAATAATGAAAAATTCAACATTCTTTTTCTTTTCGTAACAATTATTAATATATTCTTGGAATGCTCTTTGAGTTAGGGCACCTGTAACCCTATCAATATTTAATGCAGGATTCTCTAGCATGATATATATTACTAATGATCCTAGGGTTTCAGCAAAGGAAACACATAATATAACAACACCTAAATCACCAAGTAAGTAATTAACTAAGCCTTGAACAGCTGCACCAAATACCCAAATAGAGATAAAGATTAAAGCACCAATAAATCTCTTCTTATACATTCTTTTTCTATTAACACATACAAATACTACTGTAGCTGCCATAAACATAGATGTACCTACATATGTTAATATTACAGGCCAGCCTGCAGTATAATCATTTAATCCCTCAGGATCATAATAAATTTCTAATGGAAGTGATAATAATAATATAGTTATAATACTAAAAACGATATAGGAAACTATTTTAGAAATAATTATATTTCTTCTATCGACGAATGCGAAATCACTAAATACATATAATAATCCAATAAATACAACAGTTACACATGAAACTAAATATAGCTTACATACTATATACGTAAATACTGAATATGTTAATGAAGGAGTATTTATTAATACTATCGATAAAACGTCTAAAAAAATAGAGATAAAGATAGTAATACCCTGATACAAAAATAATCTATTTGTTTTTACTGCTGCTTTTCTATCACTAAAATAGAATATAAAAATTACAATCATAACGAAAAAACCAGCTATTTGTAGCATTATATTCATAATCTATACCTCCATCTCTAAAAAATTCTCCAATATAATTTTATTATAGTACGTGTCAAATGTCAAAAAAAACCATAACGCATGCGTCAATGCATTATGGTTTTAAACATATTATCTTAATTTTATTTATAAGATGCTTCTAAATGCTTTCTTATTTCTAAAATAAATTCATGAGAATTAACTGCCTTTGCAGTTACTCCCTTATCGACTAAATTAATTAAATCCTTTGTCATAATACCATCAAGTAAAGTATCAATTGATGCTTTCTCTAGTTTATCTGCGAATTTAACTAAATCAGGTAAATTATCCTTTTCTCCACGTTTTCTTAATGCTCCACTCCATGCAAAGATTGTAGCGATTGGATTAGTTGATGTTTCTTCACCCTTTAGGTATTTATAATAATGACGAGTAACTGTACCATGAGCTGCCTCATATTCATAATTTCCATCTGGTGAAACTAATACAGATGTCATCATTGCAAGGCTACCAAATGCAGTTGAAACCATATCAGACATTACATCACCATCATAGTTCTTTAATGCCCAAATGAATCCACCTTCGCTTCTAATTACTCTAGCTACTGCATCATCAATTAATGTATAGAAATAAGTAATACCTAGCTCTTCAAATTTAGCCTTATAGCAGTTTTCATAAATTTCTTGGAATTTTAATTTAAATGTTTGATCATATTTCTTAGAAATAGTATCCTTTGTAGAGAACCATAAATCTTGCTTTGTATCAATTGCATATTTAAAGCATGAATGAGCAAATGATTCAATTGAAGAATCCTTATTATATAAGCCTTGTAAAACACCTGCACATTCAAAATCGTAGATAGTTTGTTTAGTTACTTCTCCATCTACTGATGTATATAATAATTCAGCCTTACCTGGCTTTTCTACTCTAATTTCAGTATCCTTATAAACATCACCATAGGCATGACGAGCAATAGTAATTGGCTTTTTCCAATTCTTAACTACTGGCTTAATAGTATCAATAATAATTGGGGCTCTAAATACTGTACCATCTAATATGGCTCTAATTGTTCCGTTTGGACTCTTCCACATTTCGCTTAGGTTGTACTCCTCAACTCTTTGCTTATTAGGTGTAATAGTCGCACATTTTACTGCAACACCATACTTCTTTGTTGCATTAGCTGAATCGATTGTTACTTGATCCTTTGTCTTTTCTCTTTCGATTAAGCCTAAATCATAATACTCTGTTTTTAAATCCACAAATGGTAATAATAATTCATCCTTTATCATTTTCCATAGGATTCTTGTCATTTCGTCGCCATCCATCTCAACAAGTGGTGTAGACATTTTAATCTTTTCCATAATTTCATTACCTCCGAAATCATAAATAATTATATCTTAAATTATTTATATTTTCAATAAATGAAATCATCCTAATGCCACATCTAAAACCATCATTAATACAAAGCCTACGGCTAGCCCTATAGTTGCAAGATTTGAATGCTTACCAGTATTTGCCTCTGGTATTAGCTCTTCAACTACAACATAAATCATCGCACCTGCGGCAAATGCTAGGGTATATGGTAATATTGTAGCTGTAATATTAGTTAATAAAATTGCTATAATTGCAGCAATTGGTTCAACTATACCTGAGAAAAAGCCATAAAGAAATGCTTGCCATTTAGACTTCCCCTCTTCCTTTAATGGCATAGATACAATTGCACCCTCAGGGAAATTTTGAATAGCTATACCTATAGCTAATGCAAGCATAGCATGCTCATTAATATTACCAGAAATCATTCCAGCAATAACCACTCCTACTGCAAGTCCTTCAGGAATATTATGTATTGTTACTGCTAAAAACATTTTAAATGTTTTACTAATCTTTTTATTTTTTATTCCTTCTTCTTGCTTATCTAAATGCATATGTGGAGTAATATAATCCATTAACAATAAAAATCCTACTCCAACTAAAAAACCAATTGCAGGAGCTAACCATTTTCTAAAATCATTATCACTAAAGCTATCCATTGCAGGCTGTAATAAGCTCCAAATAGAGGCAGCTATCATTACGCCTGATGCAAATCCCATTAATATCTTTTGTAATAAGGGATTAATCTCCTTTTTTAATAAAAACACCATTAAACTACCAAGTGTAGTACCTAAAAGCGGAATTAATAAGCATAAAATAATCATCCAATTCATATTTATACCTCCAGAGTTAGTTTTAGCTAACTATTACTATATTATACAACAGTTGAATAATTTGTCAACTATCAAATATAGAAAAGCCAATTCGTTTTTGAATTGGCTTATATCTTACTTATGTAATTTAAAATTTAAATAATTAGCTAATACTTCTTCAGATGCTTCTTCAGCAGTTGGTGCTAAATATGGTGTTTCGCTTAATGGATATGTTTTAGAACCAATTTGACCTGTTTTCATAGGGAATGTTTCAATAACAACATCAATTAATTCTACATTATAGAAATGCTCACCAGCATCATTTGAATGCTTGCGCATTACCTTATTTCCATCTTGATAATAAACTTCATTATAAGAATATCTTTGCTTACCATCCTTATTAACATAGCCATAACCCTTTGTAACAGCAATTGAGCTATCACCAATTTCAACCTTAACTACCTTGTTTTGAATTTCTTCCATTTTTAATACTCCTTTACTACAAGATTATTTTATCACTTTAAAAATAAACTGTAAATATTCGCTAATTAATTTATATTATAAATTATATTCATATTTCATAATTAAAATATCTAATTCAGATGCATCAAATACAGTCTCTTTAAAATATGAAGAACAATATATATCATTAATTGAAATAAAATCACTATATTTCGATAAATCAGTTAATTTTTCTTCTTCAAGAGCCTTATATTTATTATAATGATCTAATAATTCATTATATACTTCATCATAAGTATTTTTAGCTAATGTTTTATATGAATCAACAAGAGATGAATCCTTTATCTCATCATTATAATATGAATCTGATATTTTTTCTCCATCATATCCATAGCCTAATTTAGAAATATAATCTTTAATATTACTTAAATTATCATATGATGTATTTAAATAATAAACTAATAATTTGTTAAATAATTTAATATTATAATCAGATAAATTATTGTATGTTTTAATTACTGTTTCAAGCTTATTATTATCAAGAATTATATCCTTATAATTTAATAATTTATTTATTTTATCTTGAGTTTTAATATTAACATCTAATGCATTTAAATATTGGCTTTCAGTATCTTCATCTACATTAGAATTAATATAAGATGCTTCAATATTTAATTTATTTTTAATCTCATCTGATAAATCATTAAGCTCTTTAATTTCTAAATTAACTAGCTTATTATAATAAATTTCAGGATAATCTGTTTTAATTGCATTAAATAAATCTTTATACCTGATAACGCCACTTAATGCATTATAAATATCTTCTATATTAGCTGCGTTAGATAAATTATCTGCTGCTTCTAAATATGTATTATATATGTTATTATATTTATCCATTAAATTATCATATGTATCATTTAATAATAGCTTAGAGTCTAAATTATCAAGATTTGTAATTAGATATTTAATTAAATCCTGATCATTTTTCAATAATGAAATATTATATATACTATCATTTGATGAAATACTCAATAAAGGCATAATATGATAAGTATAATTATAAAACTCTTGATATTTATTAGATAAATCATTATTTCTAATCTTTTGTTCATTAAATGTATTTCCATTATTAAATATATCTTCTAATTCAATATTTAAATCTAGCTTTAATGCTGTAATACTAGCAGCACCTAAATCAATTAATAATCTTAATTCTTTTATATGATTATGGCTATTTTTTAAATCTTGATATGCTGTTATTTGAAAAGAAAAATCGTTTATTCCTAAAACTTGGCTAAGCATATCCTTATAGCTTTCAGGAATTAATGAAGATAATAAATCAATTAATGATTTTTTACCATATTCATTTAATGTAATAATAATTTTATAGGTATTAGAATTAATTTGTTTTTTATCAATATTAATACCACCAGTTAATATATCTACTGCCTTTAAAATTGGTTCCATTGTTTTTCTAATGCTTTCACTTTTAGCATCGTCAATTACAACTGAATCATTAGGGAAAAATCTATTAATCATAGTGTTAT
>Ga0247608_10005615_pt1 | contig 13508 bp, 10 predicted proteins | sample 176DNAGHGlowgp2_FD_193490 | JGI IMG/M metagenome (GOLD analysis project Ga0247608, IMG submission 193490) | Sheep rumen microbial communities from Palmerston North, Manawatu-Wanganui, New Zealand - 1766 DNA GHGlow gp2 | ecosystem: Host-associated > Mammals > Digestive system > Stomach > Rumen ...
CCTTCTTGTGCAGCTGTGAGGCATTGAGCAGGTGGAGACCGTCTGACTTCCATACGGCAAAGCCCAGATGGGCAATATCGAGACCGGGCTTGTTGCAAGTGATGGCAATGATGTCGCCATCGTGGACAGCCTCCCGAACGACAGCAGTATTCTTCACTTCCGACTTGGGAATGAAACGGAACTCCAGCCCTGTAATGCCCTGCTCCATCTGGCGGATTTCTGCGACATACTCAGGATGAGCCTTGAGGGCCTTGTAGCTCTGAGGGTGCACACTCATATAATTGACCTTGACGGTTTGTATCGCAGTAAAGGGCGGATTGGGCTGCTGGATTTCACTGACAATGCCAGCCTTCTGGTTTGAGACAATCCAATCGGTGAAGTAATGGATGCGAGAAGGATAGCGGTCTATGATGCCATTACGATAACGCATGGCAGTCAGCGTCTTCTGATACGAAGCAAAATCGTATTGCCGACGATAGGCACAAAGCGTCAAGGCTGTAACGGTCTCTACCAGTGTAGTACAGTCAAGTTCGCTGACATTAATCACAAGCCGCTCGTCATCATTGACTTCAAGGGTATGGGCCACATAGGGCACACCGAGAAATTTGCGGGCAAAGAAAAGCGGCAGATTAGCCGATGGCTGCTGACGGCCTGACTCTTGAAGAAGACTCTCTATCTTGAGCTGATAAGCAGGCTTTGTGGCTGATGCTGCTAATCTGGATGATTCAGCAGATTCAGATGAATCCGAGTTAGCGGAAGTCTCAGCCAGAGCAGGCTCAGACTTGGCACCGCTCCCATTGGCACACGACTGTATAGGCCAGATGAAGGCACATATACAGAGCGACAAGATTATATAAGAATAGCACTTCATATCCTATTTAGTATTTAGAATTTTCCAAGAATACGGTCCATCGCCCAGTTGACAGGGGTTGCCGAGACACTTGTGCAGGTACAGACATCCAGTCCCTGCAAATGCTCTATGACACTCTTGATAATCGGGAATTGGACATAGGGCGGATTGGGTACCGTGATTTCCTGATCGCCCTCACTGGTTTGCAGGCGGATGGGCTTATAATCGAAGACAGAGAAACTGACGAGCCCCTTGGTGCCGATAATCTCGATACAGTCTTCACGCGCACTCTCATGCGCAACATAGCACCATGAGCCGCTACCCGGCAAGCCGTTCTCAAAACGGAAACAGGCACTCACTGAATCCTCGGCCTCGTAATACTGCCCGCGATTGCTGCAGATGCCCCGAGCCTCAAGAATCACGCCAAACATGTGCTGCAGGAGATCGAGCTGATGAGGGGCCATATCATAGAAATAACCGCCACCTGCAATCTCAGGATGCAGCCGCCAAGGCAGGTCATCACCATTCCTGATGGCCTCGGCATCAGAAGCCCGGAGCGGCTCGGTATAACGCACCTGAACATTGATAACCTGACCTATATCACCACTTTTAACAATGTCGCAAACTTTCTGGAAATAAGGCAGATACCGCCGATAGTAAGCCACAAAGCAAGGGATACCTGTCTGCTCGGAGATACGATTGATTCGGGCACAGTCTTCATAACTCGATGCCAGGGGCTTCTCCACATAGACGGGCTTACCTGCTTTCATGGCCATGATGGCATAGGTGGCATGACTCGAAGGGGGCGTGGCGATATAGATGGCATTGACATCTGGATCATCAATCAGCTCTTGGGCATCAGTATACCATCTGGCCACGCCATGCTTCTCGGCAAAGCTTCTGGCATGGCGCTCCGTACGGCTCATGACGGCCACTACGCTCGAGCCCTCCACCTCGCTGAAGGCTGGGCCACTTTTGGTCTCCACCACCTCACCGCAACCGATGAATCCCCACTTCAATATCTTCATAACTGTATAATTTTGGTGCAAAGATACGTAAAATCTCTTAATTCTTAATAGCATATTTTCAATTTTTAATTAAAATGTGTACCTTTGCATGCCGAAAAGAGTTTCATTACGCGTAATTATGGATAAACAGAAAGACGATACCCTCTTTAAAGTGCGCAGCAGCCGTAGCTGTATTGGCGCAGGTTACAGACTTTATACAGGTCATTTCAAGCATATCTTCAGATATTCGTGGGTGGCCGCCCTTATCTATGCCCTTTTTTGCAGCATCGGCGGCGTCTTGATGGTGATGATTCCAAGGCTGATGCCCATCACCATGATCATCCTCGTCATGGTGGAGTGTCTGTTTGCCTCCTATGGTTTCAGTGTGCTGAAACAGCATCAGGCCACAGGGAGCATCCTCAGGCCCGCCAAGTGGTTCAGCATCGATACGCATATCATCCTGAAGACTGCGAAATTCTGGCTTTGCGTGCTTGTAATCTATCTGATAGTCAGTGCTGTCATCGTTGGCTTAGGCTATGTGGCCTTCAAGTATCTGGCTCTCTATACAGCTATTGGCTGCGTCGGTGTTGCCGGCCTGATCATCCTCTGTCTGTTGTTGCCGCTGGCTTATGTCATGATGCGCTACATCCTCAACGACGGCATAGGTCTCTGGAAGCAGTTTAAGACGAGCTATAGCACTGGTATGCGCCATTGGGGGTTCATCTTCATCGTGGGGCTTATCGCCACGATCATAGAGGTAGTGCTACTGCTCATACTCTCACTGCCTGCCACCATCCTCTCGATTGCCAATACGCAGTCAGCCTTAGGTGTGGCGATGGGCGATCCTTATGCCCTACCCTCCTATATGCCGGCATTAGCCGCTGGCACCTTCCTGATTATCGGATTCCTGCAGGCTTACGTGATGCTTTCCGTCTTATTCCCTATTTATTATATGTATGGGGCGATAGACACACAAGAACAAGAGAAAGATGACTTTAACAAACAACAGCAATGAAGAGACTATTGTTTATTGATCGTGACGGCACGCTGATAGAAGAGCCCGCCGATGAACAGATTGACGCCTTTGAGAAGTTGAAATTCACCAAAGGCATGTTCCGTAACCTCCACTTTATCCGCGAGCACACTGATTTCGAGTTTGTGATGGTCAGCAATCAGGACGGCCTTGGCACAGCATCCTTCCCTGAGAATACCTTCTGGCCCGTGCACAACTTTATCCTGCAGACACTCGAAGGCGAAGGCATTACCTTCGACGAGATACTTATTGACCCTCATTTCCCTGAGGATAATGCACCTACACGCAAGCCCAACACGGGACTTGTAGAGAAATATATGAACGACCCTGGCTATGACATCGCACACAGCTATGTAATCGGCGACAGAGAGACAGACCGTAAGTTTGCAGAGAACATCGGCTGCAAGAGCCTGATTCTGTCAGATGAAGGGATGTCATGGGATAAGATCAGCGAACTGTTATTTGCTGGAGAACGGACAGCCGAAGTGCGCCGTACCACCAAAGAGACCGATATCCACATCAAGGTGAATCTTGATGGCACAGGCCGATGCGATATCTCCACAGGGCTCGGATTCTTTGACCACATGCTGGAGCAAATCGGCAAGCACGGCAGCATCGATCTGCTGATTCACACGAAAGGCGACCTTGAAGTAGACGAGCACCATACCATCGAAGATACGGCCATCGCCCTTGGTGAGTGTATCCTCACGGCTTTAGGCGACAAACGCGGTATTGAGCGCTATGGCTACTGTCTGCCGATGGATGATTGCCTATGTAGCGTGGCACTTGATTTCGGGGGCCGTCCCTGGCTGGTATGGGATGCAGCTTTTACTAGAGAGAAGATCGGCGAGATGCCTACGGAGATGTTCTTGCATTTCTTCAAAAGCCTCTCGGATGCTGCAAAGATGAACCTGAACATCAAGGCAGAGGGTCAAAACGAGCATCATAAGATAGAGGGCATCTTCAAAGCCCTCGCCCGGAGTCTGAAAATGGCAGTCCGACGTGATATCTATCACTACGAACTGCCAAGTACAAAGGGAATGCTCTAAAGCATCCCTTTATTATTTCTCCTTTGCAGGAACGATCAGTTTGTCACCTGTCTGCTTGAGAATCTCACGGGCATAGGCCTGAGGATAGCCAGGACGCTCCACCTTGGCGCCACCACCAAACTTATTACGCTTAAAGGTGCCATCAGCATTGGTAGGCTTCACCACCATATCGTTGTATTTCACCACAAGGAAGAATGCCAGCTGACGCCAGCGATCAATCATCTCGTCACCCTTCTGACAGCTATAGTCGGTAAGGAATTTCACACGGGCATCACCCTCCAGCGACTGTGCCTTCACCTCTATCTGTGCCTGCAGCTGGTCGTAAGAAGCATCGAGCGAATCACGCACAAGCTCCAGCGATGGGAACATCAGTGAATAGCGGGGATAAACCATGTTGCTCACCCAGTTGCATACCCAATAAGCGTTATCCATTGAGAAAGTGACATCGTCGGCACCTTCACCAGAGAAGCACTTCGGCAGACGCTTGATGCAGGAATACATCGGCGTATAGGCAACCATATTGCCATCATCATTACCAAACCAGAAGCATCCACCAATCTCACGTGGCAACCAAGAACGCATCTGTGAGATAAACGACCAGGCTGTCTGGAAGGTTGAGATAGGACGCTCATTGAACAACTCCTTGTCGTCGAGCTTATACGACAGTGGTGAGAGACGGTATGGCATCTGATAGATACCGCCGCCAATGTCTGAGTCAAGTGCAAAAGGCGTACCCTCATAATGGTCACGCATAGCAGCACGGAGATCCTGACGGCTCACCTTCTTGTTGGGGATAATCCACAACGGCATCGGCTCAGCATCCTTCACCTTGCCTTCCGCATAGGGCACATAGCGCGAGAAATCATCAGAGAAACGGTTGAAGAAGCTCCAGACACGTGCCTCACAATAACGGCGACCTGAGAAGTCAGGCTCTGCATAGGCAGCATTATAGGAGAAATCAGCATCTTTTCCTTCAAACCAGCCCATGTGACGGGCATAATTCACAACATTGTCGGAATACACGACAAGATTGGGTACGGACTTTTTTCCGTCAACAGGATATTTCTTCTGCAAGTCCTTCATCTTCACAACCGTATAACGGCCATCGAGGAACTTAGTGATACGACTCTGATTGGCATGGGCAGCAATGGCATCATCAGGGATACGAACGGCTACCCACACGGTACGTTCCTTGGATTTCTCACGGTCAGGGCCACAACCCATCATCTCGAGCATCCAGGCTTCGTTGGGGTCTGCCACAGAGAAGGTTTCACCCTCAGAATAATAGCCGAACTGTTCTACCAACTGCGTCATGATCTGCAAGGCTTCACGAGCCGTCTTGGCCCGCTGGAGTGTGATATAGATCAATGAACCGTAATCGATGATACCTGTGGAATCAGCCATCTCCTCACGCCCCCCAAAGGTGGTCTCGCCAATAGTAACCTGCCACTCGTTGGAATTGCCGATGACATTCCACGTTTCTGAAGCTTCAGGAATCTCACCCAGATACTTGTTGGTATCCCACTCATATACCTTCCGCATATCGCCCGGCTGATGCTTGGCAGCAGGATAGTGGTAGAGGGGCATGAAAGCACCGAAGGAGTCGGCATTATAGGTGACGAATACGGAACCATCGGTACTGGCTTTCTTACCTACGATGAAGTTGGTACATGCAAATGAGGACAGTGGTGCGAGAATTCCCGCCATCACCAGAGCTAATATAGATTTCTTCATAATTCTAACTTTTCTATTCTCAACAAACAATTCTTAATCGCAGGCCTTAAACGACATATCCAGACCTTTCACAGAGTGGGTTAAAGCACCTACACTGACGAAATCAACACCCTGCTCGGCATAGTCACGGATTGTATCGAAGGTAATTCCCCCACTCGACTCCGTCTCAAAGCGGCCACCAATGATATCCACAGCCTTCTTAGTATCGGGCACGCTGAAGTTGTCGAGCATGATACGGTCCACACCACCATGATCGAGCACTTGCTGCAATTCATCGAAGCTGCGCACCTCTATCTCTATCTTCAAGTCCAGGCCTTTTTCCTTCAGATAAGCATGGCAACGATCAATGGCATTCACGATGCCTCCCGCAAAGTCAACATGGTTATCCTTTAACAAGATCATGTCAAAAAGACCGATGCGATGGTTACAGCCACCGCCAATCTTGACAGCCTGCTTCTCAAGCATACGCATGCCAGGAGTGGTCTTACGGGTATCGAGCACACGGGTGTGAGTTCCTTTCAGACGCTGAACATATTTGTCGGTCATCGTGGCGATGCCGCTCATACGCTGCATGATATTCAGCATGAGCCGCTCGGTCTGCAACAACGAACGCACCTTGCCAGAGACGATCATAGCAATGTCACCCTTCTTCACACGACTACCGTCACCCATCAGTACCTCTACCTGCATAGTAGAATCGAAGCGGCGGAACACTTCCTTGGCAATCTCTACACCTGCCAGAATACCATCCTCCTTGATAAGCAAATGAGACTTGCCCATTGCATCTTCAGGAATACAACAAAGTGTGGTATGGTCACCATCGCCGATATCCTCAGCGAACGACAGATCAATCAGTCTGTCAACTAATTCTTCTACACTCAGCATAACCCTTGTCTTTAGAAATAAAGTGCAAAGCCGAGCTTAAGTCCCAGACCACTGTAATCGCTGCACTTGGTACTCAACTCGTAATAAATCTCAGGTTCAATCGTAATGTGTCTGGAAAGGAAAAAGGCATAACCCACATTGGCTTCAGGAAGAAAGTCGTCAAAGCCCTTCGTATGTGCATACTTGGCTCCGGCACCAACGTAGATGCCATTCTGCTCAATATAATAGCGCAAACCGGCACCCACATTAAAGGAAGAATGAGTGTAGGTAGAGTTATTATATCCCAGTTTAGCAGTGATCATCCAGTCATCTACCAACAGATAACCTGCCTTGGCATCTAAATTCACATTCCATTTTGCACCTTTGTGCCAACTCAGGTCAAAACCTGAAGCCGATGCACCAATCATCCACTTGCCCTGATAAAACACGGGCTCAGAGCCATTCAGATACTGTGCATGAACACTCATTGCCATCATCAGGCCGATGGCTGCCATCAATAGTTTCTTCATATTTCAGTTATTATTGTATTTTCTTCGTTTCTTTCTTATACCATACGGCAAACCAACAGATAGCGATAATCAGGCAAATGCCACCCAATGAATATGCTAATGTTTCTGGCAGATGGAAAGCCTGCTTGGAGATAAAGAGGAAAGTAGAACAAACAGTGGTCATAAACAGAGCAGGAATCAACGTTATCCAGAACGGTTTCTTGTTGCGCACCAGATAAACCGTCAGGGTCCATAGGGTGAACACGCTCAAAGCCTGATTACTCCACCCAAAGTACTGCCAGATGGTATTGAAGCCGTCAGGGTTTTCTATCTGCCAAAACAACATGGCAATAGAACAAGCGAACAACGGGATACAGATCATCAGTCGCTTGGCAATGGGACGCTGATTCATTTTCAGCCACTCAGCAACAATCAGACGAGCAGAACGGAAGGCGGTATCACCTGATGTGATAGGAGCTGCCACCACACCTAACATGGCCAAGATAGCACCAGCAACACCCAGCCAATCATTACATATCAAGTTCACCACAGCTGGTGCAGAAGTATGGAATCCAGCAGTAGCATTTTCAATCAAAGAATAGCCGGGAGCAGGATCGCCATAGAAGAACCATGCAGAAGCCGTTGCCCAGATCAGAGCTACGATACCCTCGGTAATCATAGCCCCATAAAAGATAGGGCGCCCCATATGCTCACTCTTTATACAACGGCCCATCAACGGACTTTGTGTGGCATGGAAACCAGAGATAGCACCACAGGCAATCGTGATAAAGAGAGCTGGGAAGATATTATCCGTCCACGTTTCTGGTTCTGCAGCAGCACCCATGTTATAGAAATTGGTCCAGATCTCAGGCACTGCAGGCCAATGGATGAAAAGCCATATCATCAACGCAGCGGCCATAAACAGCAGGGAGAAAGCGAACAAGGGATATACCTTGCCGATAATCTTATCGATAGGCAGCATCGTAGCAATGATATAATAGCAGAAAATTATAATCACCCACATGATGGTCTCACCCCCAATAGAATGCAGAATCTCTGCAGGAGAATACACGAATACTGTTCCCACCATGATCAGCAACAGTACCGTGAAAACAAGCATGACATTCTTGGTGGTCTTGCCGAGATAGCGACCGATGAGTTCTGGCAGTCCGGCACCGTCATGACGCATCGACAGCATACCCGACAGATAGTCGTGGGTGGCACCGGCGAAGATACAGCCGAAGACAATCCACAGATAAGCCACAGGGCCAAACTTCGCACCCATGATGGCACCAAAAATCGGTCCTGTACCCGCAATGTTCAAAAACTGAATCATGAAAATCTTCCAGTTCGGAAGAACGATGTAATCCAAACCATCGGCCTTTGCAACAGCAGGCGTCACCCGGTCGTCAGGTGCAAAAACGCGTTCCACAAAACGGCCATAAAACAGATAGCCCAAAACAAGAGCCAACAGGCTCAGCAAAAAAGTAATCATTTCTTTTTCTCCTATTTTATTTAAAACTTGTTGCAAAAGTAATTATTTTATTTGAGATATGAAAAAAAACCACTAACTTTGCAGCAAATTTTAATAAAATACATCATTTTGAGAACGATTCTAAGACTTTTCCTGTTGCTTGCCGTGGCTATCAACGTCCAGGCGCAGACTCCCAAATATGAGGTTCGGGCTGTTTGGCTCACCACAATCGGAGGCATCGACTGGCCGCACTCTTTTGCTAACAGCACATCTTCCATCCAGCGGCAGAAACAAGAGTTGACCACTATTCTCGACCAGCTACAACAAGCCCATATCAATACCGTTCTGTTACAGGCACGTATCAGAGCCACTACTATTTTTCCCAGCAGTGAGCCTTGGGATGCATGCCTTTCAGGCAAAGCTGGTGTTTCTCCCGGTTACGATGCCCTACAGTTTGCTATTGACGAATGTCACAAGCGAGGCATGCAGTGTCACGCATGGATTGTCACCATTCCCGTGGGAAAATGGAACAACACAGGTTGCAAGCAATTGCGTCAAAAATATCCAAAGCAGATTGTCAAGGTGGGCGACGAGGGATATATGAATCCAGAGAAAAGCGAGACAGGCGACTATCTTGCTCAATTCTGCCGTGAGGTCACGCGCCGTTATGATGTCGATGGCATCCACCTTGACTATATCCGCTATCCAGAGACATGGAAACTGAAAGTCAGTCGTTCGCAAGGACGACAATACATCACAAACATCGTCCGCAAAATCAATCAAGCTGTGAAAGCCGAGAAGCCTTGGGTGATGCTTTCCTGCTCACCCATCGGCAAGTACGATGACCTCGCCCGCTACAAGTCTGGTGGCTGGAATGCCAATACCACCGTCTGTCAGGATGCCCAAGGCTGGCTCCGCGACGGACTCATGGATGCCCTCTTTCCGATGATGTATTTCCAGGGTAACAATTTCTTCCCCTTTGCCGTCAACTGGAAGGAGTTTGCCTATGGTCGCATCATAGCACCCGGCTTGGCAGCCTATATGCTCCACCCCAAAGAAAGAAACTGGCCGTTGGAGGTTATGCAACGTGAAATGTACGTCTTGCGTGACCAAGGACTTGGCCAGACATTCTTCAGGTCTAAGTTCTTGACTGATAACACAAAAGGACTATATACCTTCACGAAAGACTTTAATAAGAATCCTGCTCTAATTTCCCCCATGAATTGGTATGGTAAACGCTCACCTTCCATACCTCTCAAAATCCAATTGCAGCGAGGCATGACGACAGACATATTAACCTGGCAGCAGCCTCAGGATTATTCTGGAGGTGACTACCTTATATATAATATATATGCATCTGCAGATTATCCTGTTGACATCGCGGACACACGCAATCTGGTCAGCACCCGTCAGCGCGGCACGCATATCACTGTAAAGCATGGCGGACGGCACCTTAATTATGCCGTAACAGCTATAGACCGCTACGGAAACGAGAGTCTCCCAGCACAGACGATAAGACCTGTAGCCCCTGTCAGGAAGCTTGATTTTAGGGAACTGATTGTGGGCAAAACGCGAAAAAGAACTAAAAAAAGATGAATTTGCAACGAATAGACAAATGACATTCACAAAATATGATTATCTTTGCAAACGAATTAAATGACTAAAACGAAACAATATGGAAAGAACATGGAGATGGTTTGGCAAGAAGGATAAAATTACCCTTGCCCAACTGAGACAAATCGGAGTTGAGGGCATTGTCACTGCACTGCACGACGTGCCCTTAGGCAAGGTATGGACCCGTGAGAAGATCCGTGACCTGCGCGAGTATATCGAAAGCTATGGCATGCGCTGGAGTGTTGTCGAGAGCTTGCCCGTCGTAGAAACCATCAAGTATGGTGGTCCTGACCGTGACCAGCAGATTGAAGTCTACAAAGAGTCTTTGCGGAACCTCTCAGCCGAGGGCATCCATTGTATCTGCTACAACTTTATGCCCGTACTCGACTGGGCTCGCACAGACTTGGCACACAACAATCCCAACGGAGCCACAAACCTCTATTTCAACTATGCCGAGTTTGCATACTTTGACATCTATATTCTCAAGCGTCCAGGAGCTCGCGAGGAGTGGGAAAAGTTCCAGTTCCCAAAGGGATGGGGCAAAGACCGTAGTGTCATTGCCGAATGCGACGAACTTGCCAAGACCATGACACCCGAGAAAGATCATAAGTTGGTGGAGAATATTGTCATCAAGACACAGGGTTTTGTAAGCGGCAACTTCAGTGAAAACGATGAAGCGCCCATTCAGAAGTTCCGTGAGTTCCTCGATCTTTACAAAGGCATCGACAAGGCTCAGCTTCGTGAGAACATGAAGTATTTCCTCGAAGCAATCATGCCTGTATGTGAGGAATGCAATATGAATATGTGCGTTCACCCTGACGATCCCCCTATTGAGATTCTCGGTTTGCCACGCATTGTCCGTACCGAAGAGGATATCCAGTGGTTCCTCAATGCCGTACCCAACAAGCATAATGGTCTGACCTTCTGTGCCGGAAGCCTTTCTGCTGGTGCCTACAACAACGTGGTAGAGCTGGCAAAGAAGTTCGCCTCCCGTACTCATTTCGTTCACCTGCGCTCATGCCATATTTTCCCCAATGGCGATTTTACAGAGGCCAGTCATCTGGGTGGACGCGCAGACCTGATTGAGCTTTGTCGGATTTTCGAGAAAGAGAATCCAGAACTGCCAATGCGTGTAGACCACGGTATGACCTTTACCGATGAACCTGGCGGCATCATGGACGAATCAAGCCACGGTCACAATGCTGGTTATACCCTCCTTGGCCGCTTGTTTGCCCTCGGACAGGTACAAGGTATCCTCGCTACCGTTGACCGTGAACTTGGCATAGAATACAAACAACCAGGATTCTTTGATTAATTTGATCTGTTCCTAACAATACAAGACGATGAAACTAAATGATATTTTCAGCGGCAATTATAATGCCGCAGAGTGGGAAGCCAAAGGCTATGAGCTTCCTAAGTTCGACATGAAGGCCGTACGCGAAAAAACAGCCAAGGAGCCTACATGGGTACACTTCGGTGGCGGTAATATCTTTCGTGCTTTCCCCGCTGCCATCCTCAACGATGCACTGAACACGGGCAAGTACGACCGTGGCGTGATTGTGGCAGAAACCTTCGATTTTGAGGTTGTCGACAAAGCCTATGCACCTTACAACAATCTCTCGCTCTGTGTGAACCTCTGCTCCGACGGTTCTATCGAGAAAAAAGTCATCGCTTCAGTTACCGAAGCTCTGAAGGCCGACCCACAGTTCCCCGATTGGAATCGGCTGGTTGATATTTTCAGGAATCCGAGCTTGCAAATGATTTCATTCACTATCACCGAGAAAGGCTATAACTTCAACGAGGCTGATTTGGCTCGCGGACTGAAACCATTGTTCGCAATGGGTAAGGTCTGTGCCTTGTTACATGAGCGCTGGCAAGCAGGACAGCTGCCACTAACCGTACAGTCAATGGACAACTGTTCGCACAATGGCGACAAGGTCAAGGCCGGTGTCTTCGCCTATGCTGAGCGCTGGGTGGCAGACGGACTGGTCGACAAAGCTTTCCTTGATTATCTCCACGATGAAAAGAAGATCACCTTCCCCTGGTCAATGATTGACAAGATTACACCACGTCCGCATGAGAAAGTAAAGGAATTGCTGGCTGCTGATGGATTCGAGGACAACAACTACATCGAGACTGAGCGCCACACCTTTACTGCGCCCTTCGTCAATGCAGAAGAAGTGCAGTATCTGGTCATTGAGGACAACTATACCAATGGCCGTCCCCCGCTCGATCTCGGCGGTGCCCTGTATACCACGCGCGAGACAGTCGACAAAGTAGAAACGATGAAGGTGACCACCTGTCTGAACCCTCTTCACACAGCTATGTCTATCTACGGCTGCATGTTAGGATATACACTGATTTCTGCAGAAATGACCGACGAAGACCTAAGAGCCTTCATCCAGAAGATTGGCTATATAGAGGCCATGCCGGTGGTGGTCGATCCTGGTGTACTCAATCCATATGAATTCATCGGTGCCGTTATCAACCGTCGTCTGCCCAACCCCTTCATGCCTGATGCTCCCCAGCGCATCGCCATGGACACGTCGCAGAAACTGCCTATCCGCTTTGGTGAGACCATCAAGAAATATGTATCCCGTGGCCTCGACATGTCCAATCTCGTCCTCATTCCCCTTACATTGGCTGGCTATGCCCGCTATTTGAAGGGTATCAAGGACGACGGCACGCCTTTTGAGCCTTCACCAGATCCTATGTTGGCCGAAATGCAGGCCATTGTCGCTCCGCTTGAGATTGGCAAGCCCGATCAGGATTGGAGCCCACTGAAGAAGCTCTACAGCCGTAAGGACGTTTTCGGCCTTGACCTCTATGAGGCTGGTCTTGGACAGCAAATTGAGGGCATGGTCAAGGAACTTTATGCTGGCCCTGGTGCTGTCCGTGCTACGCTCCACAAATACGTACAGGCCCGCTAAATAAGACAAATATCATATCAAAGTGCCGATTCGTCGTATCAACGACCTATCGGCACTTATTTATCATTTCTTCAGGAGCTTATCGAGGCGACGGCGGGCATCGCCGGCATCAGGATAGATTTCAAGAGCCTTCTGGTAATTACGGATGGCAGCATCCGTCATGTGTTCGTGCTCACACTCACGGCCCAAAATGGTATATTCAGCGGCCATCCGTTTGAGCAACTCAGTCTGGGACTCAATCTGCGCCTTCAACCTTACTATCTCCTGTTTCTGACGGTTGATGATGCCAAGCTTCCGGCGAATATACCGACGGATATGAGGTTTCTCGATGTCGTAGCGAGAATGGATGGCCTTGAAGAATTCCTGAAGAAACCGTTCAAAATCGCCCTTGTCAAAGGCTCTCACGGCATCACGGTATTGGCGGTCGGCCTTTCCTTCTTCAAG
>Ga0247608_10005616_pt1 | contig 13506 bp, 1 predicted proteins | sample 176DNAGHGlowgp2_FD_193490 | JGI IMG/M metagenome (GOLD analysis project Ga0247608, IMG submission 193490) | Sheep rumen microbial communities from Palmerston North, Manawatu-Wanganui, New Zealand - 1766 DNA GHGlow gp2 | ecosystem: Host-associated > Mammals > Digestive system > Stomach > Rumen ...
TTTTTCTTTTTGTTCCAATAACTTTTGATTTACACCTTGAATATTATCTTTTGATATATATAAATTAGTCTTCACATATTGATTTAATCCCATATCATTTGTTTTAATATTTTTATTTACTCTTATAAAATTAGATTCCCATTGTTTTTCATTAGGTTCATAAATAGTCATTTCTTTTGGAATTATTATATATTGTTTATTTAATTGAGATAATTTATTTGGATTTGTTTTAAGTTTATTTGGAAGAACTCCTTCTTTAAACATAATATTAGAATTTAATAAATTATTTGTCATTTTAGTAAATTGTTCATTAAAAGTAATGATTAATTCACCAACAAAAGATTCATTTTTTTCCGGAGTATTTTCAAATAAATTTAATAATTTAATATATAATTTTTCTGTTTCATTTAAACTTTTATTATTTTTTTCTAATTTTGCACTTATGGCAAATAAAGGTAATTCCCTTGCTAATTTTATACTTCTCATAAAAAAATCATTTAAAGATAAAATTGACCATTTAGGAGGATAATTAAAATCCTGAATTAACTCAGTCTTAAATGTATTTATATTAGATAAATCTTCTCCTCTATTCAAAGATGATTTTGATAAAGAAAAATCAGTATTAATTTTATCAGATAAAAGTGATTTTCCTTTTTCTTTAAAAATTATAGCTTTATTTGTATTTGCCTTTGGCATATTTTGAAACATTTCATAAGCATCAGATATACATTTATTTATCATTTTGAATGAATTATTAATATAGTTATTTTCTAATATACTAGATTTATTTAAATAAAAATATTTGTTCAATAAATCATCTGATTTTTTATTAATTATTTCTTTATTTAAATATGATGAAACTATAGTTGAATTAAAACTCTTAATGAAAGAATATCTTTCTTTTAAAATTTGATATAAAGTAAAAATCGAATCATAATAAGCTTTATTTAATAAATTATCAGAAATATTATCTCTATTAATTTCTATGTATATTTCTATCAATTTTTCATTGTTATTTTGCCCTATAATATTATATACTTTTTCTAAAAGATCTAATAAAAGTTTTTTTTTATCATTAGAATCCCACTCTGATCCAATTATTGAAAGTTTATAAGCTAAGGCTGCATAATCACCTTTTATTTTATTATTAGTAATTATATCTTTATACTCCTTTTTAATTTCTATTAAAATATTTTTATACACATTTGTATATTTGGTTTTAAATTTCAATAATTTTGAATCATAACTATAGAAACAAGGATACCAAAAACCTCTAGCATCATCCAGATATCCAATAATTGCTATATTATAATTATTATCATAATTATAAAAATTAATATTTTGGCAAATTTCATATGAAATTTTGGTTCCAAAAATAATAAATTTACTAGTAATTTTCATGAATAATATTTTATTACTTAAATTAGTATGAATAAAAAGTTTTTCATTATCCCAATCATTATATTTATATTTATAAAAGATATTTAATGAATGTTCTAATCCAAATTGAGATACGTAAGTTCCGCAATTAAATCTTAAATTATTCTTTTGTATAATTTCCCATTTATTTTCTTTATTATATATTTCTAAAGAAAACGAATTTAATAAATTTGAATCTATTATTTCATTTAATATAAATCTATCAACAAGTTTTATGGAAATATCAACATTTTTTGTTACATCCATAATTTTTAACGATATTCTAAAAGATTTTTCATATAAATCTTTTTTATTTGTATACATATCATAAATAAAATTATTTTCATCAATAATTAAATCAAAATTAAAAGTAAAATTATTATCAAAATTTTTTGGAATATTTTCAGAATTTATTACTTTTATATATTTTGAATTTGTATAAGAAATAGTTAGATTTCCTTTATAAGAATATTTTGGGAAAAAAACTTGAAAATATAAAGGTATTTTATTTGGTCTTAAATACGATATTTTATTGATAAAATCATAATTATCATAATTACCCTTTACAAATATAGTTAATTGTTCACTAAATCTTTTTGAATTATAATCATAAATTTCAAATTTAAAATCAAAAGGAATCAAAAAACAATCAATTTTAATTTTCATAGTCATAGAATCACTAAAATTAATAATCAATTGACAAATTAATCTTTTTATATTGATTTCACTTTTTTTACCTAAAATAAATTTTAAATTATTTTTATCTTTTTCTATTTCTGGTTTGTCAGACGTATTATTTTCTAAAGATTCAAGTTGATATGTATATTTAATTTCTTTATCAATATTATAATTACCTATATAAAAATTTATTATGCTTCCAGATGATATATGAGTTAAACATAAATTATATTCACTATCAGATTTTTTAGCTATTTTATATTCTTTGCAATAAATTATAGCATTAAAAGGAATTATTTCTATATTAAATTCACAATCTAATAAGCAATTTCCCGATCCAGGTGAATTAAATTCTATTCTACATTTGATTGTAACAATTTCTTTGTTATCTTCTTCATTTTTCATTGGAGGAATTTTAATTTCTAATTGAGCTAAACCATTTGAATTATTTACTGAGCATTTTAATAAGTATTTATAATCATCATCTATATCTTTTATTGTCATAGATAAAGATTTTACTAAAGATGTAAAATTAATTTTAATAGGATCTTTATATAATGAAGATATATAAGGTCCAAAATTTAATTTTAGAGAAGGATAAGAACATGTAACTGTATTATTTACTATACTTATAATTGGAAGTTTTAAAAGATCTGATTTTTCATTTAATTTACTAAAATCAACACTTTTATTTGATTGCTTATCTTCTGGTAAAAATAATCTTATTTTTTTATTGAAAAAATCATAATCGTCTTTTATTGAATTTAATTTATTAATTTTTGCTATTAAATTTTTACTTTTTATTAAAGTAAATAATTTAAGGATAAATTCTTGTAATTGGGAAATCTTATTATTAAAATCATCAATTTTTGCTTGAGTTCCAAGGCATTTATATAAAGTATTTGTGAATTCCACTTTACAGTGATTTTTTACTATAATAGTTTCATTAAACAAATCATTTATTATTTCTTCTATATTACCTATAATTTTTTTTATACCATTTATAGATTTTTTATTCTTATCATCTTCAAATGTACTAAATATTTTTTCTAAATATTTTGCTTTTTCGAAATATTCGTCTATCGTTTGTAAAAATTCATTTTCATTTTTTAAATTTTCTCCTGTACCAAATTGTAAACTTGGAGAATCTTTTCTATAATCTATTTGTCTTATTTCCTCAAGATTTTTTTCAATGGATTCTTTAATTTTTGATTTATCAATGTTTAAAATTTTGAATATTTTTAATTGATGACCAATATTAACATGTGGCCATCTACCTTTATGATTTTTATGATGAAAAGTGATTATTTTATTATCTTGCTCAAAATTATATATATTCAAAAATATATTCCCAGATTTTTCGGGTTGAAAACGTATTGAATTATTATATTTATCACAAATTTCACAAATTTTATCTTTTGAATCTCCATCTGGATAACAATAAGAAATATTTATTATATCTATATTTTCATTAGAAAATAAAATATCCTGTGATTCTTTAGTAAATATATTTATAATTTTATTATATATTTCATATATTTTTGAATATAAATTTGAAAAATCTTTATATTCTTCATAAAAGAAATCTTTGCAATTTTTTTGAATTCTTTCATATAATTTATAGGGTGCTATAATATAATTATTATCATTTATACTTTTAAGTATTATATTCATTTTTTTATCCAAAAATTTATTTACTTCATCTTGATTGCTTTTAAAATCTTGATGTGAATTATTAGCAACATTTTTAAGATTATCAAGATTTATCTTTAAACCTTTCATAATTGTTTTATCTATATCAATTTCTTTCATTTTTGTTAATTCGAGTTCACTCTTATTTTTGGCCTTTTTTGATTTTTCAATAAATTCGAGTAAATTTTTTTCCTTACACTTCGATTTTTCATTTAATTTTTTAATTTTTTCATTTTCTGATATAATATTTTTTTCTACTTCTTTAATTTCTTTATTTATTTTTTCTATTTTAGATATATTTTCAATAAAATCTTTTAATTCATTTTCTAATTCATTTATAGAATTATCAAAATCCTGGTCGTCGTTTTCTTCGTTGTTTAATTCTTCTTGTTCTATTTTCTTTAAATCATTTTCTAAATTATCTTGCTCTGTTTTTAAATTTTCCATTTTTTCTAAATAAGAATTTATCTTTTTTTGTGTTTTTTCATCAGGTTGTTTTTCTTCTAATTCATTAAGTATATCTTTTATTTTTTCATCAAAATCTTCAATTTCTGATTTTAAATAATTAATTTCTTCATTTAATTTTATTTTAATTTTTTCTTTTTCATTTTCTTTATTTTCCTTTTCCAATTTTGCTTTTTTTAAATCTTTTATTTTAGTTTCGATTTCATTCTTTTTTTCTTCTGAATATATTGTATCTTTATTTATTTCATTTATTTTTTCTTTTAAACTATCTATTTTATTTTTTTTATCTTGAATACCATCATTTAATTTTTCTATTTGTTCGTCTATTTCTAATTTTTCTTTTTCTATTTTTTTTGACTCTTTTAAATATTTTTCTGATTCTTTTGAAGACTGATTAGCATTTGATTCTATTTTATAATTATTATATATTGTTTGAATATCTTGTATATTTTGTAAAATATTTTTCAAAACTTTTTCTTTATTATTCATAAAGTTTTTTATATCTTCTTCCTCTAAAAATTCATATTGACCAAATATATTAATATAATCTTTAATATTTTTTTCTAATTTATCTAGATATCCTGTTCCTGTATAATTAATATTAAAATTTTTTGGATTTATTTTTCCTTTAATTTCTTTATATTTATTATAATATTTGATTTTTATTAATTTATTTTTTATATCATCTATATCTTTTATTAGTTCACTCATTCCACTATTATTTTCATTTTCAACTATTTCATTTATTTTTAAATTATTTAAATCATCAAAAATTTGTTCTGTATTTTTAAGTAAGTCTTCTATGGATGTTTCACTTTTTACGAAGATATTAAATTTTCTTATTATATCATTAAATTTCAAACTTTTTGAATTTTCTAATTTATCTTTTATATCTTTAAATGCTTCTTGATATTCTTTTATTAATGTATTCATTTTAATAGTTTTATCATCAATTAAATTTGTTCTTTCCCTTTCTCTTTCTTTTATAAATTGATTTTCTGTAAATTGTTTTTCTTTAAGACATTCTGCTTTTATATCATTTTTATATGAAGAAAATTCAGATATAAATTTATCATAAAATGGTTTAAGTTCTCTCACATATAATTCACTTTCTATAATTTCATTATATTTTTCCGAAACATCAGTCTCAATTTCTAATTTTAATTGATAATCTGCATTTTTAAAAAATTCTAATAAGCTATCTTTATCAGAAATATCTTTTTGTAAAAAATCATTTATAGAATCATTAAAAACACGTTTAATTAAATTTAACAATATTTTTTTTAATAAGGAAATTGACTCTTCTTTGAATTCAGGTTTAACATTGGAGGAATATCCAATTATTTTTTTAATATATTTATATACGGATAATATATAATTATCTTCATAATTTGGATCTATATTATCTAATAACACATTTATCCATTTTGTTCCGAATTTTTCTTTTCTTTTAGTTTTATTTTTAATAATCTTTTTTATTTCATTAGAAATATATTCATTAAATGTCTCATTTAATTGTTCAAGATTAATACAATTTATTGAACTATAAATTCTTAAGCCAAATATCCAAAGATAAAATGTATGATAAAATTCATTATTATTATCATATAATTTATTATTAATAAAATTATCCTTAATTTGTTGATAAGTTAATAAATTTTTATTAAAAAAATAGAATAAAGTTGGATAATTGTTAATAAAATCTTCTTTTAATTTATCATCGAAGAAATCTAAATCATCAAATTCTAATTTATATTGAGGGAATTTATCAGTCATTAATTTTTCTAGCTCAATTATTGTTAAAATAATTTCTGAAGCTTTAATTCTATTTTCTTGTAGAAATATTTCGTTTAATTTATCTCTTTGACTATTTTTTAATTTATCAATTTCTTGATTGCATATAACTTTAATATTTTTTAGAGCCTTTATTATTGATTCATGATCAGCCAATTCCTCCTTTTTTCCTTCAGGATTTAAATATAATAAATAAATAGCTCTTGATATATCATCCATTATATATGAACTAGATTTATCTGAATCATTTAATACTTTATCAATTAAAGGATATAATTTCTGTATGACTACTTTACATCCGAATTCTTCAATAAGAGGACCTAATTTATAATCTCTATTTCCAACATAATCATTTTTTATAACATTTATGAATAAAAATAATATATCAGACTTTTTAAATTTTGGAATATATAATAAAAATCTATCTTCAAGAGATTTTATACTATCATCGACTTTATAAATAAAATAATTATCATTTATTTCTTCTCTCTTTTTAAAGCTATTAATATAATCGCCTATTTCCCATATAAACTCTGTTTTTTCTTGCTTATATAATTTATAAATAAAATAAGCATTTAAAGTCCCAAAAATTATTTTTTTATTTATTGGATCTATATTAGAAATTTCCCCATTATTTATATTCATTAAAAGATTTATTATAGGAAAAATTTCATTATTTTCATTTAATTTCATAATACTTTTTAATAAATTATTTTTAATATCTTGATCAATGTATTTTAATTCTTTCATAATTTTTGAATACCATAACAATAAATCAAATTTGATAACATTATCTGTCTCATTTTGATTTGGTTGCTTGACACGACAATCTGGCCAATCTATTATATTTTCTTCTTTATGTACTTCTTTTTGATTTGCCAAATCTACAAAATGATTAACTTTTTCTGTAATATCATTTATGACTTCTTCAGTTAATTTATTTGTATGATCACTATATTGACTAATATATGATAATAATTGATTTTTAACTATGAAAATTTTATTATCTTTAGTTACAACATTATTTAATTTTATTCTGTTTTCTTGTAATTTTTCTTTAATTTTTCTTTCTTTTTCATCTTTAACATCTATTAAAATTAATTTATCAACTTCTTTTTGTGCCTCAGCGAAACAATTCTGAAAATCTGCTTTTATATTTTCATTGAATTGTATTTCTTGATTAAAAATAGAATCAACAATATTTTTTTCTTTTTTTATAGATTCATCATAAAGATTAGCTTTCGAAGTTTCAGGCTTAAATTGATTTGTACTTATTTGCCATAAAATACTATTTTTTGAACAAAAATCTTTCATAGATTCACATAAATTTAATATAGGCTCTATATATTTAGGCTCAATGATTTTATTCAAAATTTCTGCAAGATTCATTAAATGTCTTTCTAATTTGTTACAAAATGTTTTAATATATTTTTAAAATTTTCATTAAAATTAAGTACACATCCCCAACATTTTCCAAACAAAGATGATTTATCCTCTGAATCTAAGAATCTTGATATATTAAATGGTTCTAAATTTTTTGGTAAAGACGGTTTGGAATTTAACTTATTTATATATTGAGAAAATATTCTTTCTGTTTCTTGTTTGCTAATTGAATCTTCTTTTTTATTTTGAATAATATTTAATATAGATAAATATGTATAAAAATGATTTAAAATATAATCCTTTTTTGGATCCTTAATTGATTCAGGTTTTATTTTATGTAATATTGTTGGTTGAGAATTTTTATTAAATTGTCTTTGGATCGTAGTATTAATATCTAATAAAAATTTTGGACTTATATAAAATATACATATCATTTTAAATTGATTATTAGAAGATTGAAATAAAAATTGATTTCGATCTATTATAACTTTAAAATTAATTTTTGATAAATATAATCTAGTAAATAATTCCATTAAATAAGTAACATTATTAATAATTGTATTCGAAAAATTTTTATAAGGAAAAATAAAATCTATTATTTCAAATAAATGAGGATTTAATCTTAATGTTTCTAATAATTTTTTAAAAGAAAGCATATTTTTTGTTATATAAAATTCAACTATATAATTTGTTAAATCAGATATATTTTTCTTAAATAAAAATGATTTGACTTTTCCAGAAAAAATTTCTTGATTTTTTACCAGTTCTCCAAATAAATGTAATCTAGATAAAGGAACTTTTAATTCTTCTATTTGTAATAATTCTTTATCACTTAATTTTCTTCCAATATATTGATCAGAAATTTTACTTTTTATTTTTTGAATATCTTTTAAAAGTTCGTTAAACATATTTACTTGATAGTATAAATCTTTTTTTTTGTATTTACTTTCTTTATTTGTTCCATCTATTTTCATCTTTGATAATAATTCAACAGTATCTGATAAATGAGTAATAATTAATTCTATATCACCTAATTCTATTTTATCAATACTTGAAATAACAAAATTTCCAAAATCAAAATTAAATTCCCCTTTTTTTTCTTTGGAAACAGCAAATTCTTGAATTTTTTTTATTATAATTAAAATATTTAAATATTTTTCTGATTGTGGAACCTCATCTAAATTAAAATCTGGAACATTATTTTTAAAAGTTTCTATTAATTTATTAATAAATTTTTCTTTTAAATTATTTTATTTTTCACCTTTTTCTTTTTCATTAATATTATTTTTTCCTTCTTCTTCTTTAATGGTAGGGTTATATGAATTAGCATAAAATGAAACAAGAGAATGTATTACTGGTTTATATAATTCAATATTAGAATCATTTTCATTTTTTTCTTCAAAAAATTTATTAAATTCTTTTCCTATGAATTTTAATGTTCTTCCAGTTGGTTGAAAATCTCCAGAAAAAGAATCTTCTTCAATTTTTGCTTTATCTTTAACAAATTTATGAACAAAAGAAAATCTTGTAGCACATGATTGACATATCCTTCTCTCTAGACCATTATTAATAAGGGAACCATATAATATTTGAGCACTATCTATTTCTTTACTATCCACAGGAGGCATACAAAAGGAATTACATTTACTTAATAAACTTGGATCCAATGATTTATCATTTTGAGATGAAATATTATGACAAATAAACATAAGAAAATCATCGTGAATTAAAGTAGAATTAGGAATATTTTTTTTTCTTGTGAAAAAATAATTATCTTTTCCTGTTTCATAAAGATCTAATTCCGGTTCTTCTCCTGCTAAAGTTGATATTTTTTCTGAAAGTTGAGGAGGAGAAGATTCCATTCCATCAAATAAATCCCAACTTCCTTTTTTAAGTGATAAAACAAAAGCCGAATCACAATCATTATTAAATCTATTTGCTGGAATAATTATTTTTCCTATTTCTATTCTTGCATTCTTCAAAATTTCTTTATCTTTATCCTTTCCTCTTTCTTCCAAATTTTTTATTTTTGTTATTAAATCTTTGAAAGACTCTGCAGACCATTCTTCATATTTATCTTTCTCAAATTTTCCTTTTATTAAATTTTTTATTGTTTCAAAAACTTCTAATGAATTAAATATTTTATATAATTCTTCTGATTCATCTTTTGTTATTCTCGTATTCAAAGTAGATTGTCCTGTTAATAATGAAGTACTACTTTCTGAATTTAGTTGATATACATTTAATTCTTTTCCAACTAATTTAGCAAAAATTCTTATTACATGAGATTTTCCTGAAGCTGTTTCTCCCTGAATTATACTCGCTCTTTTTGTTAAAGCACATAAAATTAAAAATAAAATACAACTTTTTTGGTTTGATGTTAAGGATATAAAAAGATTTTTTAAATAAGTTATTTCATCACTTGTTAATGGTCTATCAAAAAAAGTCTTTATTTGTATTTTATTTTTTTCTCCTATTTTATAAGTCAGAGTTCCTATGGGCATATCATATATAAGAGTTGGTTTCATATCTATTGATTGTATTTGTAATTCTTTTTTTAAATCTGATATTATTTCCTCTTCTGTAAATCTATAAACAAAAACCATAGCAAAAATTATTTCTACATCATCTATTTTACCATAAGAAATTTTTCTAAAATTGATAAATTTAGTTATATCATTAAAATTAAGAAAATTTTCTTTTTGGTATTTTTTTTCTATTATATATTTAGCTCTATTATAATTATTAAATAATTTTATGGCATCTCCTTTGAACATTTCTTTTTCTAATTTTTTTGAAATTACTTGCTTTATAGAATATTCATCAGGTTCTAAAACAATATGATATAAAGAAGAATATAATAATGTTGGAGGTAACTTATCTCTATTAGCTCCATTTTGTGGTTTTAAAATACCTATAATATTAATTGGATTTTTTGGAATTGTTGATCCATCAGATAATAATACATTTTCCTGATTTTTATCGAAAATGGAAGTTAATAATTCAAGAACTGCTGGACTAGCATTATTTAAATTATTAAAAACAAAAATTAATTCCTTTGAATTTTGATATCCATCATTTTGTTTTTTAAGAGCCTTTGATAATTTTGTTTCATTTAAAATAATTTTAATATTTTTATTTTTATCTTTTGTTATAATGTTTTTTCCTAATAAATCTTCAACTTTAGTTGACTGGGAAATCATTATATTGATTGCTTCATATCCTAATAAATCTGATAAATAATTAATGCATAATTGTTTTCCTTGTCCAGGCATACCTTCTAAAATGACAGGAACTTTATTAGCTAAACCAAAATGAATAATTTCAATCATCTCATTAAATTGAGGAGTAAAAGCAATATCTTTTTCTATCTCCCTAACAGAAGGAGATTTTATAATTAACATAGTAATTTTTGATCTTAACCCTTTTATACCACCTTCTTCATCTATATATAAAGGAGAAACTAAACTTTCCAAATTATTTTCTGGAGGTTCACTTAAATTAACAATATCACATAGTCTTTGCAAAGTTGATTTTTCTCTATTATCTAAAAGACCTCTTGCTGAATAATAAACTATTAATGATAAAACAATATCTTTGGTCATAAAAGTATATTTTCCTGATATACTTAATTTTAAATTTATATTATGAGCTAATTGTAATAAATTTATCATCTGGAATAAAGTCATGTTCATACCAGAAAAAGTTATATTTAAACTTCTTGAATATTCAATAATATTATTAATATTATCATTATTAATAGTATTTAAATTATTCAAATCACAATAACTTTGAAGTACTGTTTTTTGTTCATCTAAAGCATATTCTCCAACATATATCAAACTAAATCTTGAAATTACAGCTTCAGAAAGTTGAGAAGTAGCCCCTGGAGGACAGGTCCCAAAAACTCTGAAATTTTTATTAAAATCTGATAATTCCTTATTAGATTCAGGAGTTATAGTATTTGGTATATCTTCGTTAACAGTTATATTACATTTTCCAGAAAATAATTCATTGAATCTTTCTAGAATTATGGTAGGTAAATTAGATAAATTTTTTAATATAAGACAAGAACCACCTAAAATAGCAGTCAAAAAAAGTCCTGGCCTAAACTCTATTATCATATTAGATAAGGCATTTACTTCATCTTCCTTTTTTTCTGAAAATATTTTATCGCAGCATCTATCTAAAGCATGGTGAAATGAAAAAGGTAAATTAAGTTTTGATTTTTTCGAATTTATTATACCATTAAGTTCTTCTTTTTTTAAAGTACCATCTTTTAATTTATTATGTAAATCTTTATAATTATTTAATCGGCATATTAAAACTATGAGTCTTAAATAAAAGTCCTTAACTTCAGATTTTATAAAAAATGAAGATGAACCTAATAATTGTTCTACCGAAGATTCCTGATTTAAAGTAATAGTTTTAGCATTCGATAAAAATTTTTGAGCTAAAAATGTTTTATATCCTGATGGACCAATTAATAATATTGGCTCTTTATCACTAGTAAGACTAATTTGAAATAAATCCTCCAATAAAGAAGTTAATTTCATTATAGGATTGTCATATATATTTGGTTTATCTGCGGTGATAAAAATTTGTTTAAAGAGATCAAAGGAAATACTGCAAGTACCTTTATATATACAAAGAATACCATGATTATCATTTTTTAATTCAGCTTTTGAATTAAAGCAATCACTTAAATTATTTCTGTCTATAGTAGTTAAATCAAATACATCTTGGATAATCTTTATAACTTTTTCCTTAACTTTTGGTATATCTTCTTTACTAACTGAACTCATTGTATAAAATAATAGATTGTGACAAAATGTGATACCTGTATAAACTCCAGGAATTTTACATTGTTGTATTTGTCTTTGAAATAATTTATTTATATCTCTTAAAGACCATTGGGAAATCTCGCTAAAATTAAAAGAATTTAATTTAATCATATATTCTCCTAATTTTCCGGCTTGTTTTTCACCTATTATTTTTTCTGCTCCACGGTCATATAAACTATTATTAATTTCTTTACATATTTGGGCAATATCTTCTTTTTGTTGAGGAGGGTAAAATATTTCTTTGAATCTTCTAATAATATTAGGAGGTAAAGTATTTCTACCTATAGTTCCTATTTCATTTTGGCATACTACAAAGAAAAAATTTGGATGAATCCTTATAGGGTCTTTTATCCCTGGAAAATTAATGCTAATATCAGAATTAATTTCAAGAGCTGGGGCAAGGGAATTCATATTTGATATTGATGATAAATTTAATTCATCAGCGATAAACATATATCCATTTATTAATGAATTTGTTAAAGTTCCATTTTTATAATCAATTTTTCCTTCTTTGAGTGTCGTTGTTCCATAAAAATGATTTGGCTTTGTTCCTGCATGAAACGAATGCATTTCAAAATCAAATCTTTTTTTTGGTTCTTTTGATATTATTCTTCCAAAAGCCCTTGTTCCTGAAGTTTTACCTGCACCTGGAGGACCATATACACATAAATGGATATTTGCTATTTTACATGCATGTAAAATTGCTATATAATTGCTTAATAATTTTGACCTTTTATAAAAATATTTAGGATCTTCACTATCTGGCTCATCATCTAATTTTAATAACTCTTTTTCTATTTCAGTAGGTATTTCAATCAATTTTCCTTTCTCAAAATCCTTTGTTAAAATATTATAGCAAAAATCTACTATCGAATTTTGAGTGACTTCATTTTTATTTTTAAAATAAATAATAAATATTCTTATTGTTCTACAAAATTGATTTAATTTATAAATTGTTTTAAAATCATTAATTTTATTATATACTGAATTAATTAATTCTTCTGAAGGGATATAATTTTCTTCAATTATTTCCTCTTCATTTTCTTCTAATTCATTAATATCACCTTCATTCTTATTTTCATTATCTCCATTAAGTTTATTTACAGAATCAAAAGGTTCATTTTCTCCATTTATATTCATATTATTATTATCCTGAATTAATATATCATTTAATTTTGTATTTTGGATATTATTATCTTCAATATTTTCATTATTTTCGTTTCCTGTATGT
>Ga0247608_10005620_pt1 | contig 13493 bp, 25 predicted proteins | sample 176DNAGHGlowgp2_FD_193490 | JGI IMG/M metagenome (GOLD analysis project Ga0247608, IMG submission 193490) | Sheep rumen microbial communities from Palmerston North, Manawatu-Wanganui, New Zealand - 1766 DNA GHGlow gp2 | ecosystem: Host-associated > Mammals > Digestive system > Stomach > Rumen ...
TATATTCTTGTAATGGATTTATAATTTGACTACTTATCAAATCACTATTTTTTAAATCTAATTTATAAATCAATGAGTATAACTTAGTTATTTCTTCATCTGATAATGTATCTTTATCACCTTTAAATTCATTTACTTTGTTATAAACTAATTGTGCTATATAATTTGTTGCATTATCTCTACCACATACAAAATCTTCATATGCTACTCTATTATCTCTCTTTAAACTAACAATTATTTCTCTTCCCATTAATTAATCATCTCCTTTAAAACTTTCTTTCTAACCTCTATTGTCTTTTCACCATTTAAGATTTTGCATAGCCATTTAGGTCTAATTGAGATTAGGATATAACTATCGGTTCTAATAGGCATATCAGCCTCAATATTGCTATATAAAGTTGAATAACATCTTCTCATATTTTGAGGTGCTTTTTCTAAAGGATATTCCCATTCATCTTCATACTCACTTAATTCCTTTGGCTTATCAAATATATGTAAGTTCTTGATGTAGATTGCATAACCATCTCCTTTTAAATAGTTATTTAATTCATCATAAGTTAAACAACTTTTTGTTAAAATATCATTTTCCCATAATTCGCTGTTATTTTTTAACAAATAATCGTGATAATTATTATTATTAGATAATTCATTAACCTCGAAATCACATTCAGCAACGATTTTGCCATTTAATTCTGGATGTGTAAGTCCATCTTGCTTAAAATCTTTTCCCATATATTTAGTTGTGATAAACTTACCTAATACATTATATAATGTAGGATTTGCCTTTGTGCAATATAATAATAGTTTACTCATTTTCTTCTACCTCCTTAATAGGTTTAAGTCATAATTGCTATTGATAAATTCAACACATAATTTTGAATTGACAGCATTACCTAAATGACAATATATTTCTTCCCAATCATTTTCATCAAAATCAACATTCAATAATTCATTACATCTATCTCTAAAATATTTATGAATATATTTGTCATATTTTTGTGAATACTGCGATTTATGACAATCTCTACTTAGCCATTCAATAATTTTTCTTTTTAAATCTAATTCATCTTTGCAATCTTCAAGTCTAAAATAGGCATTTACAAAAACTGGTTTAGGTTTTCTTATTCCCATATGTAGTAATTCGTAATAAGAAATATTATCACTAGGATAAAATTTTAATAATGCTATAAATTCATTTTGTGAATTAATAAAACTTTCTTCAAAAACTGATAACATTCTTTTTAAAAATTTATTTTCCAAATCAATCATCTTCTTTTACCTCTTATTCCTCCTTAAACATAGGTTCTTTAAAATTATGTTCATAACCAATATTATTATCTACTATAATAGAAAGTATAACATTTGTTAGTTCAACTTGTTCTTCTAAAGATAAATCATACCAATCTTTATCATAGATTTCCCAACTGATAGTATCTAATTGTTCTTTAATAAATTCTTTCTTTGAATTATCACCATATCTACTCATTTTTACTCACTCCTGTCATCTTTAAACCAAAATACATCTTTATAACCTTTAACATTTACACAAAAATCACAATGATTACTTAAATACCATTCTGTTTCAATGTTTGATAAGGTAAGAGTTGGAATATATTTTATTTTATTTTCATTTGGCAAATCTATAGCATATATTCCATTTTTAACTGCCTTAATCCCTACAAATAGTACATCTAAAGGACACTTTAATTGCTCTTCTAAAATCATATATTCTTTATATTTATCCAATTTATCTGCAATATCATTTAATCTATTGGTAATTGTATTATCTAATATTGCTTGATGTGGCTCTTTTGCATTTGAAAAATAAACTTTTATTAAATTATTTATAAATTCTCTATCGTTCATTAAAATACCTCTTTAACAGTTCAAATTCTTCTTGTGTAAGTTTATTTTCTTCCTTAACAAAATAATGATAATTGTCAAACTCTAGTAAGTAAAACTCATAGGTAAACTTCTCACCTAATTCCTTAATTTCCTCACTAAAGTGCATAATGTTGACTTCTTTCTTAATTACAGTATCAAGCACCTTTTCCTGCTCTTGTGATTTTAATATGTATTGTTTAATAATGTTTATATCATTCTCATATAGTTTGTCGCTTCCTAGATATGTACGGTATCTATCATTACCACCCATAAAACTAGGTGCATATTTAACTTCTTCTAAAATCTTTAATGCTTCATTAGGGTTACTTTCTTTAATAGATTGTAATTTTAACAAGGCTTGTTCGATAGTTTTTAAGTGTTTAAAATCATTTCTAAAATTATTTTCTACATTTATATCTTGCCAAAGTTCATTAACACATTTTAACGCTTCACTAGGCTCAGCTTCCTTAATTGCTTTTAGTTCAAGTAAGGCTTGTTTGATAGTTGTTTCTAAAGTATTTTTATATTTCCAATATATCGACTCAAAATAATTTGAAGGACATTGTTCAATATCTTTCATTTCTCTTAAAAATGTTTCAAAATACTCTAATGCTTCTAAATAATCATTACTCATTTTTTGAATGCTCCTTACAAAAATTAATATATTTATTTTCATCAATATTTAATAATTCTTTAATTAATGTTACTTCTTTACTATCTTTACCAAATGTTTCTTCACAAGCCTTTATAGTTGAATAAGTCATTACTTCTCTATCTTCCTCAAACTCAAAACCACCAAGTAGCATACCCATTATAATATCAAAGCCTTGTTCTTTTTTAGATTTAGTTATTAAGGCTTGTTTAATTATTTCATAATCTTCAGTTAAATCACTAATACCTAATTTTTTACATTCTTCAATGCGTATTTCATCTGGCATTGCTAATCTTTCTAACGCTTCAAATACTTTATTCATCTTTATTCACTCTTATCCTTTTCAAATATAGTTTTAATATTTCTCTTTAGAAGATAGTTTACATATTCTTCTTCATCTTTATCTTTTGGTCCAGTTCCACAACAAGTATGAATAGGATTATGACTACGTTCTAAATCTTGTTCTATTAAATAATCATATAATTCTTCTTCATTTTGGTATGGGACATTTGAATAAAATTTACTATTACCTCTTTCCATATCATATAAAAAGAAACCAATGTCATCATTTTTATCGTCCATTAACTTTGTTAATAACTTTACATATTGCATAGCATAATCATTAAATAACCAACAATCGCAATAATTACCTGGACATAGATTTTCTAACGCTTGAACAAATTGTTCTTGCTTTTCCTCTTGTTTATATATGAAGTTTAAACAATTTATAAATTCTTGTTTAGTTAATAAAACCATATTATTTATCTCCATTATTTTTCTGGTGAATTTTCTACATCTTTTACTGTCTTTTCTTGTAACTCTTTTTTAATTCATTCAATTACACTTTTTGGAGCACAACAATCCTTACCACTATACTTAACACTCTTAATATATTTATCTAACATAGAATAAGCATTATAATTATTACCTAAAACATACTTAGTAATACAAGCCATAATACCTTTTTCTAAATCCCAAGTATCACTTTCGTGACAAGTTACTTTTGTAGTTTCACCTGTTTGCCATTTAATAACAATAGTACCCTTTTCTTTATTAGCATAAATACTTTCAATCTTTGGTGTTAGTATATGTGCTTCTTCTCTTCTTTTTTGTTCTAATCTATCTAAATCTATCATTTTATTTTTTCTCCTTATTTCATTATAGGTTTTATTACTTAATATTTCATCATCTCTATGATAATCTATACCTAAAGTATATTTAACTAATTGTTCTCTTTCGCTTATATTTAAGTATTTCCAATTATAATCTACTGCTTTGTCAAATGTATTTAATTTATCATTAAAATTACTTAATATGTCTAGTTTACCATTATCTTCTAGTTCAGGGTACAACTCTTCTATATAATTTATAAGAGTTACATCTTTAATATTCACATAATTTTTTAATAGTTTAGATTGAATTAAACCTATTACTTTATCATAATCATCTTTGTTGCTTGTAACAATGTGATAATAACTATTAGTATCTAATATACTAGCATTCGTATAACCAAGATATATAAATACAGTATTGTTAAAGTCTAAACGTAGTATATGCAACTCTTCTACATATAATAAACCCAACCATACTATAATATCATTTTTAAACTCTTCATAATCGCATACTTTTGTGCAACTTTCTCTTAACTTCTCTTTAACAAAAATCATTATTTATCAACTCCTTAATTAAATTACCAACTTGCTTGATAAACTAAATCATACTTATCAAAATTAAAATATTCTAAGAATAACTCACACATTTCAATCGCATCATCAACATTATTAAAATACCAATCATCATAATCATAACTACCAAAGAAGAAACCTTCTTGTACTGGTAGTAATTCTGGTGCTTTAGAACGATTATGTTTTATAGTATTTAACAAATCATATAAGTCTTTAATATTATCTCTAGTTAATAATATATCTTGACACTCATCTCTACCATCATCTAAATTACACATATACTTATGTAGTGCATTAAACTTTCTAAAATAACCAATTTGATAATAGTACAAACCATTTTCTTCAATAAAGGATGATTTAAAGTTTCTATTAAAGATATAATCACTCAACTCTTTTAAGTCTTCTGGATAATTAGTGTTATCAACTTTATCATCTTCATTCCATTTAGAAAATGATTGGTAATTATCATCATTTAAATCCTCTACATTTAATTTGTTTTTTGTTCTTGCATAATAATACATATCTAATCCCATACGCTTTTATTCTCCTTCTTTCTTATATCTATACAATACTATTAATATTTATTTCTTATAATAATTAATTTTTTTGAATACTACCTTTTCCATTATGTGTAGGAAAGCCACAGTTAGCTGGAGTAAACTAAATTTCTTTAAAATGAGTATTAAATACATCAACTGGTATAGCAACTTCACCTATAATAACAAAGCGTGAATCTCTATCAATTAATTGATATTTTTTACCTTTTTCAAATTTAAAGCCAGCTAAATAAGGCTCATTAAACTCTTTTATACATATATAAGTATTATTAACATATTTTTCTACTAACTTTTGTCTTTCCTCTTTTGAAAGAATTGACTCTGTTATTTCTTTTAATGTTACATAAGGTATAAATTCTTTACTCATTCTCATTAACCTCCTCGCAAGGACAACACCTATTACCATATAGTTCTCTATATTCCATATTTAATAATTGTTCCAGCATTTCTCTAACTACTTTTTCAGTTTTATTTGTATTGCTACTATTAGCATAATTAGTAATTGCATTTAACTCTTGTAAAAATAATTCATTCATTATCTATTCACTTTTATCCTTTCGGTGTAAACCATATATTGTGCTTCCACTATTGGTTGTAATAGACCAACCACATTCTTTTTCTAAATAAGTATAAGATTTTTCTAAATTCTCATCTATACTATTTAATATTTCTTGTCTTTCTTCTTTTGAATATTTAACCAATATTTCATTTAATTTGTCTAATTCTTTAAATTTAATACTTTTCATTTTATTTTTATCTCCTTTTGTGTTATAATAAATTTGCTAAATGTAATATATATATATTATTATATTGATAAGAACATCACGTATGTGGTGTTCTTATTTTTCTTCTACCTCTTTATTACAACAAGCACAGTCATTAATTATATTTTCTTTAATTGGATAAACGGCTCTCTCTAATCGTTCTTTTGGTATTCTAACCCAAAGGTCATTATCACATTTAGTTAAATAAATCTCTTTAACACCATTATTATGTAATGCTAATAAAACATCTGATAAAGCATAAGGCGTTACACAAAATTGTACTATTTCTTTACTCATCTTTTTCTACCTCTATTTCACTACAATTCCATTTAATAAAAACATATAGTTCCTTACATAACTTGCAGGAAATACAATTATCTCTTGTTCTATATCTAATGGTAGTATTTTATATCTTTTTGGATTAAATTCATCTTTAACCAAATAACCTTTATATGATTTATAACTTACTTTAAGATTTAATATAATGGCTTTGTTTAAAGCATTTTCTAATAATGATTTTTTCATATCCTATTCACTCTTATCCTTTTTCAACCAATCCTTAATTATATCATACCCAAAATCATTTGGCTCAATAACATCTTCATTAGTAGGACACCCTATTCCTATTACATCGCTTCCATCAACCATAGGTAATATGTGTAAATAATTTTTTAGAGCATTTAACACATTTTTATACTCATCATTTTCTTCTTTTAATTTTTTATAACTTTCATAAGGCATAGCAATAACTTTTATACCATTATGATAAAAACTGCTTTCAATGGTACATCCATCAGCAAAATCCAAAGTTGCATTTAAAAACTCTAATTTTAATTCTTGCTCTTGTGCTTTTAATATGTATTGTTCTATTATGTTTAGGGAATCATTATAAATTACACCTAAATTGCTTCTTAATTCTTCTAAACATTCTAATGCTTCTAATTCTTTATTCATAATTATTTATCCTCCTCGTTTACCTCTGCAAACCAAACATAACCTTCTCTATCAACTTGTTGTAGTTCTATATCTTTATCTAAAATGTATCTTTTATAATCTAATAAAGCATTCATAGTTAAAAATGTATGTATATAAACAACCTTATTTGTGTCCATAACTAATAATGTATATTGTTCCATATTATTTTTCCTCCTTTGATACACCATATTTTTTTATAAGGAAATCAATAAATTCTTGACTTACCATATCATCACTATATTTAGATATTTCTTCTTTATAATTAATATTATTACCATAATCAACAGTTTTAATTGTATTCCAACTAATACTATATTTATTTCTTTCAATACCATCTATACCATCAGAAAATTTAATATTATTAATGTTAGTTTTACTTGCTATTACATCTTCTTTAATTTTATCACTATCTAATAATATTATATTCTTACATAGTATTTTTTGCAACACTTCTTTAAATAAAAATTGTAATTTTGATAAATCATAATTAAAGTAGTACTCTATAAATCTCTCATTTCAACCACATTCAATACCTAAATCAATAAAGTTAATTAATTTTATTAATACTTCTCTATCATCCATTATATATTCACCTCTATTAATGTTTGTCAATTTATTATAACATTAAAAACAAAAAAAGTCAATAACTTTTTGTTACTGACTTTCTATTTATTTACTTTTGTTCATCAACATTATATAATATTATTTTATTCTCTTTTAATGATTTTTGAACATCAATTACTCTTTGATTTGAACTACCACAATAATACAAATTAGGGTTTTTCAATTCTTCCATAAATTGACCATCAACTAATACATCTATATAATCCATAGCCAACTCATCTTTAACATCTTCAAATAAGAAACCTGTCCATACCCATAATGTTTTATTAGGTAGTTCATCTTTAAATTTTTTTGCTATTACTGCAGTTGTCATAGAATTTCTACTATGTAATGGTTCACCACCAAGAATAGATAGACCCTTTATATAATCTTTCTTACATAAACTAATGAGTTCATCTATCTTTTCTAATGTTAATTCCTTCCCACCTTCAAAATCCCAAGTATTTGAATTGAAGCAACCTTTACAATGGAAATCACACCCTTGTAAAAAAATGCTTACCCTAATACCTGGTCCATTTGAAATATCCTCTCTACGAATTTTATTATATCTACCCATATAGATACCACCTACTATTCTTCTAAATCTTTATTGTCTAAATGAACATATCTTTCTTTTATTTCTTGTGTTCTTCCCTTGTTCCAGAAATTACTTCCAATATATCCACAAGTTCTACGAGCCACATTCAATAGATTATGGTCACGATTATTACAGTTAGGGCAATACCACTCTAAGTTATCATCTAACAATATTTCACCACTATAACCACATTTTTGACAATAATCTGATTTAGTATTAAGTTCTGCATACATAATATTATCATAAATAAATTTAATAATCTCTAATACTGCCTCTGGATTATGAGTTAGGTTAGAACACTCAATATAACTAATTGCACCACCTGGACTTAATCTTTGAAATTTAGCCTCTTTTTCTAACTTTTCAAAAGGGTTAATTTCTTCAAAGACAGGAATGTGATAACTATTTGTTATATAATCTCTATCTTTACCATCTAATTGAATAAATATATCATTACCAAATCTCTTCTTTAAACATTTAGCAAATTTATATGTTGTACTCTCAATAGGTGTACCATAAATAGAGTAATCAATATTTTCCTCTTCTTTCCATTTAGCACATTTATCATTCAAATATTGCATTACTTGTAAACCAAATTCTTCACCTTCATCAGTGGTGTGAGATTTACCTGTCATATACTTAACACATTCGTACAATCCTGCATAACCTAATGATATAGTTGAATAACCATTATGTAATAAATTAGTTAATTTCTCACCCTTATCTAACCTTGCTAAAGCACCATATTGCCATAATATAGGTGCAACATCACTAGTTACTTGCTCTAATCTCTCGTGTCTACATTGTAATGCTTTATGACATAATTCAGTTCTCTTATCCATTAATTTCCAAAATTTATTTATATCACCTTTACTTGAAAAAGCAACATCTGGTAATGAAAGTGTTACAACACCTTGATTAACTTTAATACTTTATATCACTATAAAGAATAGACTATCTCTTCACATCATTAAATGTGCGATGCACTTCGAGTAGTGATAAAATCTACTCTACTGGGTTACACTCATCACCCATAGTCGTTACACCCGATTTAACTTGGCACGGTATTGACTTATATTATAAGTTCGTCCACCGTTAGCAAAATGTTCAAACATTTCACACCGTTTTTTCTTACGTTCACATCGTTTTAAGTCGCCCTAACACAAGGTAGTCAAGCGACCATTAAATTTAGGTTTAAATTCAACTAATAAAAATTTATTATCTATTTTCGTTACACCTGATATTAATTTAATACTATTATCTTTTAATTTTATTTTCATAGGTGGTGAAAATTCAATAACATTATTTACAATTTTCATCCCATCATCTACACATTTAGTTCATAGTTGTTTAGCATCCATATTAATTCTCCTTATTTTTAACTACTATTTTAGATACTAAATCGTTGCATATCTCTTTAATTTCATTTCTACACCTATAATTGTAGTGTCAACCATTGGTATCTAATTTATCAACTAAACCTTTACTTATTTTATAATTACTACAATAATTATTGTTTAAATATATCATTAAATCATAACTATTGTAAAATATGTTCCCATCTATTTCATAGACAAATAACGATTTTTTATTTCGTTGTTCTTGGTGGTATTTTCTTGACTTATTACTTTTATCTTCTAAATCTTTACAAGTTCATTTTTTAATGGGTAAACTCATACAGTAAGATGTAAAATTATAGGCTTTTATCTTTTGTTCTTCCTTATCTAAATCTTTGATAGTTTCATATAATTCTCTTACTTCTTTTAATTTACCATATTTTCTATATCATTCAGGAGTGTGGTTAAAAATTTCATAAAATTTTTCTCTATATTGAATTGAAATCCTTTTATTTGTTTCTGAATTTTTCTTTTTTATTTCTTCCTTTTTAATTAACCATTCATTTGAGTGATAATACTTTTTTAAAGAACTTGATACTTTATTGTATATAATATCTTTATCTTCTTTAGACATATTTAAATGTCTATTGATTTGTTTTTTTACATACTTTTGTCTAAAAATAGGGTCATTAGCAAGTTTATTCTTCATTCCTTGACCACCACATCGTGCTTTCCTTATTCTATCTTCTTTTGAAGTATTTGCAATAATTTCTCTATTTCTAATGATATTAAATTCATTTGCTAATATTTTTGATTGTTCATATATCAAAGAAAAATCTATTATTTGTTGTTCATTTATATTTTTAATATCTAAAAAATAATCTTTGCACTTATTAGAACCAAAAACCATACAAGACAAAGCATTACCTAATTTATAGTTTTCTAAGTTCTCAAGATATAATAGAAAATGTGCAATTAAATGTTCTCGTGGATATAATCAAATTATATTTGGGTGCATATCTTTTGCTTTACCTTCGCCACCCATACATTTAGGAATTATGTGATGACCCTCTCAATATTTTCCACATTCAATGTTTCATTGACCTCTAACATTAATAATACTATTAATAAAATCCATATATGTAATCATATAAATTCTCCTTATTGTTTAAGTGTTTATATAATTTAGCAAGTATTTATATGACAACACCCAGATTAAACTTAAATTATTTCAAATTCTTCATCAAATAGTGTATCACTATTAACTTCTACATAATTTTTTGCCTTAGCAATATTTCCCAACTTATCACTAAATCTATCTGGAGTTAATGCTGAACGACAACCCATTACTGAATAACAACTATGTGAGCCATCACTATTAACCTTTAATTCTTTCATTACTTTTTCGCTAATATAATCAGGAACTAATCTCTTTGCACTACATTTAGCAGATAGTTGTGTTAAGTACCAATATTTAGAATCCTCGTGAATATTATCTTCTTCTAAGACATAAATTAACTTAGGAAATGCTGGTGTAATATAAACACCTTTATCGTTTTTCATACCTAAAATTCTTTGATTTAAAAATTCTTCTATTAATAAGGCTATTTCATTTTTATATTCAACATTACCATTTAAATACATAAATACTGTTAAGAATGGTGCTTGTCCATTAGTTGTAGACATTGAGTTAATTTGATAGTTAAATGTTTGAACAGATGACTTAATTTCTCTCTTTAAATCTTCATTTGCATATTGTTGTGCTTGACTAGGTATACAACCTCTATCTAAATATATCTTTATATACTTATCATAACTTTCTCTAACAAAAGGTGCTAAATCGTGTAGATTAATTGAAGTACCACCATATTGACTACTTGCTACTGCTGTAATTATTTGTGTTGCTATCGTTGTTGCAGTTAATAGTCTATGTGGTTTCTCAATCATTACACCATTGATATTAGTACCATTTTGAAGCATATCATCTAAGTTGATTAAGCAACAATTATGTAATGATTTTTGAGCATAATAATCTATATCGTGAAAATGAATAATGCCCTTATCGTGAGCCTTGACTACATCTTCAGGTAATAGTAATCTTCTTGATATATCAGTTGAACAAACACCTGCTATATAATCTCTTTGAGTAGTTACTACTCTAGCATTCTTATTTGAGTTTTCTGTATTCCAATACTCACTTTTACCATCTAATAATTCTCTAATTGTTTCATCAGTTGTATTAGATTTTCTAATTAACTCGTGTTTATATCTATATGTTATGTATTGTTTAGCAAGTCTAAACTTTCCTAATTCCATTAACTTTTGTTCAATTCTATCTTGAATTTCCTCAACATTTAATTTATCAACTTCAAGTGAACTAATATAAGTAACAATGTCATCAATCTCAACATTAGTTATTCTATGTTTTATAGGAACTTCACTATTTGCTTGTTTAATTGCAAGTCTAATCTTATCCTCATCATAATCTACAATTTCTTTGTTTCTTTTTACTACTTTTTTCATATACTATCTTTCTCTCTTTCTCTTAATTTTTCGTGGGTGCATAATTTAGCACACTAGAAATTAAGTGAAAAATAATAAAAAAGCAAATTTTCTAATTTTTCGCTTTTTTATTTTTTGCTACATAAGTTTTAAATTTTTCATACTCAATTTGTCTTCGTTCTTCTAACTCATTAGGTAATTCACCTTCATTAGTTAGCCATTCAAAAGGTATATCATAGCAATAGATTTTACTATTAAAAATAATTTTACAATTATCTCTTACCTTCGCACCATCAAAAGAATATAAATCTTTATGGTTTCTATCTGCAACAAAATAAATATAACATTTATCTCTACTTACTTTACTTGTATCAACCAATACTGATTGAGTACAATATTTCATTTGCCATATAGGGAATGCTCTCACTAATATCACCTAATCTTTCTCTAGTTCGTACATAGTAATTGGTGATTGACCATAGAAAGTAGGAACAATTAACACATTCTTAATTCCTATTGAATTTAACTTATCTCTTAAATCACTACAAATTAAATTGACACTCACCTTAGATAAATCTTCTACTTCCACTTTAATTAGATATGTTTTATTTGTATCTAATTCATAGGTAGTAATAGTGTTAAAATCTAACCCTTTAATTTCTTTTAATTCTTTTTCTGTATATGTAGCCATTTTATATCCTCTTTTCTTATATTTTTAAAATTTTCCTATAACCATTGCAATTATATCTAATTCATAGTTATCAGCGACAATTTCATTACCATCACTATCTGTAATGACATCTCCACGACCTACTAAAACAGGATGAATACTACAACCATTATTAATGGCTTTAAGTAATAGTTGACCTTGTGATGTATCTAGGATGTCAATGTCAGCTTTCACCTTATCATCTTCAATATATAATTTTGATACACTATGAGATATTCTAGATGCATCAATACAACAACCACTATAACTAGGTTCAAATTCACCAAAAAGAGAATGGGTCAATAATTTTTCATTGACAATTTTATCATTTAAAACATTGTTTTCAAATAATTCTTTTGTGTATATTCTACCATTCCTATTAGGTTTATCTAATACCTCTACTACTTGACCTTCTAATTTTAATAAAACTCCCTCTACCATATTACTCCTCCATTATTTTAATCTATATTTTTTTGGAATAGTCAATCTTTGTTCTTCTGTTAAACCATCCCAAGTCCATTTACGAATGAACTTTAAACCTTTTCTAAAAAAGTAATGACCTTCAATTAAATATCTATTACCTATCTTTCTCCATTTTTTTCTCTTATGTTGATAGTAATTATATTCACTAAATGTAAATTTAATGTTTGGGTCTATACCATAACCATATAATACTTCATAATCATCGCCATTATATGAAAACTTTGCAATATATACATTCATACTACCAAACCAACTATCTTTATCTTTTTGAGCCTTAGATATTGTAATAGTAGTTATCAATTTATCATTGTCTTTAACATCAAATGTAATAGGCTTAACGTGATTATCAAACCACATTCATAAACAAGGTATACCATTATAATTTTCCATATTTAAGGCTATACGCACAGCATCTTTATAAAAGCCAATTAAAAAATGCTCATCTCCAATTATTGCAAAGAAATTACCTGCCATTGAATATTTAATTGGTTTATTATTTCAATCAACCCCACCAACTATTGTTTCATCTACTATTGTTCTAAATGGTTCTTTATCTTCAGTTTCATATTTCAAAGTTGAGAAATTTTGAAATAAGCCACCTTTAGTATCACTTATAATTCTACCATTCTTTTTAACTACTGCTCCATAATCAAGCATTGCCATTTTAATAAATCACCTTACCTTCCAAAAACCTTAGAGCCATCACCTAAAGTTAATACAAAATTAGCCATACTATAACGTACA
>Ga0247608_10005621_pt1 | contig 13490 bp, 13 predicted proteins | sample 176DNAGHGlowgp2_FD_193490 | JGI IMG/M metagenome (GOLD analysis project Ga0247608, IMG submission 193490) | Sheep rumen microbial communities from Palmerston North, Manawatu-Wanganui, New Zealand - 1766 DNA GHGlow gp2 | ecosystem: Host-associated > Mammals > Digestive system > Stomach > Rumen ...
TGTGTGTTCCGCTTATGCTGCTGCAGGAGATGAAGCTGAAAATACTATCAGATACGTAACATCAGAAATTGCAAAAGCAAAAGGTTGGACTGGCTCTCCTCCAAGTTATACGAAAAAAAGAGAACCTCGACAAATTCATAAAGGTTATCCAAAAAAAGAGGAATTCGAAAAAATATTCGGCCAAAAAGACTTAAATGAATATTTTTTATATGAAGTCGAAGTAGAATTTTATCCGTGATTTTAATTATAGAAAAGCAGGGTCCATTTTGTTAAAAAAAAAGGTAGAGTTGATTTTCTACCTTTTTTAATGTATGACGAGTTAGTTTTCTAAACTTTTTAAAAAACTTTTTTGAAATTTTAAAATATAAATAGAAACCCTCTAACTCGTCATACATTTAATTTTTCGTGAATGTATCATATGTTATTAAAACAGGTGATACATTAAAATCACGTTAAAGCTTTATAGAATAAAGGGATAACAAGTGAATGTACAACGAGATAAGGTTTCTAAACTCTTTTAAAAACTTTTTCAAAATTTTAAAATATAATATAAGAAACTCTAACTCGTTGTACATTGCTAATGTATCATATGTTTTTATCATAAAGTTATTATTACTCTCTCTTTTCTTTTTTATATAATGCTAAAAGCGTAAAACTAAAGAGTTAAATGTATAACGAGTTAAGGGTTTTCAATTATATTTTTAAAAAATTAAAAAACTTTTTAAAAGATTTTAGAAATCCTAACTCGTGATACATTCAATCTCATTTCTTTATTTTATAAGGATTTACCCTGCTTTTAATGTATAACGAGAAAATATAACAGGTGATACATTCAATTCTTTTCGCGAATGTATAACATGTTAGGGTAACATATGATACATTAAAATCGCGGTAAAGTATTACAAAACAAGGAAAAGGAGTAAATGTATCACGAGTTATCTTTTTAAAACTTTTTTAAAAACTTTTTTCAAATTTTAAATAAATAATTGAAACCCCTTAACTCGTGGTACATTTAATTCTTTTTAGTTTTGCTGTATACTTAACACATTCTATAACTATATTTTTCTAACAAATGGAAGAAAATAAAAAACCAATATTCGCAGAAATAAGAGAAGTCTTTTATTCCATGTGCAAAAGGAATAAATTAAATGTTCCTCTCTCAAATAAGCATTTACAAAGAGTAATGGCTTGGAGTAATCTAGGAATGCAACAGGCCTGTCTTTTTTCATTTTTTGCAACTCAATCAATAAATACAACAGCAGATTGGTGGCAATTTGAAGAAATTCAAAATTATTTGGATTTGGAACCTTTTCAATATGCTGAATTACTCCCTGAAATGGATGAATTGATTTCAAAAGGATTTTTTGCTCTAAGATATAATCAAAAATATGTAAAAGGTACTTTCAGCAAATATACATATTTTAAACTTCCTGATGAATTGGAACAAATAATTTGTTACAATAAAGAATTCAAACCTTACAAACCTGTTGTTTCAAATACAAAAAATGATTGTTTGGCTTTTCTTTATAGAACTGCAAAAGAAGGGTTTATTTACAAGTCTTTTTATTATGCGCAACTAGTAGATTCTCTTTATTCAGATGATCCTGTTTTATCTCTTTTTAAAAAAGATAATTGGGATACTTATTTTGCCCCTCAAGAAGCTTTGAATTTTTTCGCAAGAGTGGGTAGTTCTTTAGTAGATGGAAAAACAGATGTTTCTTTGAAAGGATGTTTGGAAGATATAAGAGAAGGAGATCCTGGCTTTATTATTAAAATGATGAAAGCTTTTAAAGAAGGAGATTCTCTTTTTATAAAAAAAGATATTTTCAAAGTTGAAAAAAATAACTTGGGAGATAATATAAGAATCTCTTGGGGAAATTGGGCGAAAGAACAGATTTTCAAAGGAGATGCTGAAATTCTTTTTTCTGCAACAAAAGTAAAAGAACTCGGAGTAATAAAAAGCGAAGATATAAAAGAAAAGACTTTGTTTTACAACCCTGAAAATGAACAGGATATAAATCGTTTGAAAGGATTACTTGAAGATAAAATGTATCTCAAAATGAGAGAACGCCTTGAAGAAAAGAATATGCCAAAAGGCTTGATCATTTTGATGTATGGACCTCCTGGAACAGGTAAAACAGAAACAGCAATGCAACTTGCGAGAATGACGGGAAGAGATTTGTTTCACGTAAATATTCAGGAAGTGCGTTCTTGCTGGGTTGGAGAATCTGAAAAAAACACAAAAGCTATTTTTGAGTCTTATAAAAATTCAAAAAAGAAGAAAAAGCCTATTTTGCTTTTCAATGAGGCAGATGGAGTAATTTCAAAGCGCTCAACTTTAGGAGGAGGCAAAAACGAATCCGTTGACAAAATGGAAAACGCAATGCAGAATATAATTCTTGAAGAGTTTGAAAACTTTGACGGAATTTGTATTTTGACATCTAACTTGCTCGAGAATTTCGATCCAGCTTTTGAAAGAAGAATACTTTTTAAGATGGAACTTGAAAAACCCACAAAAGATGTAAAAAGGAAAATCTGGGAAAATAAGCTAGAAGAATATGCAGAAGGAATAGATATTGATAAACTTTTAGTTTATGATTTTTCCGGGGGTCAAATAGAAAATATTAAAAGAAAAGTTCTAATGGATGAGGTGTTATATGGTAGAAAACCAACATTACAAACACTAGAGGATTTTTGTAAAAAGGAAAAATTTTTTGATAACGGTAATCACAAAACAATAGGATTTACTAATTAAATTACAATCTTAGAAGGACAGCAGGAAATACCACTTCCTGTTGAGTAGTTTTTCATAGTTGACTGCTCTAACTTCTTTTTCTACTAATTAAAAATATACAGTGGCGTGGTAACTACTTAAAAGGAGAAATAACTATGAATTACAGACACATCTATATGCGAATTATCTCGCATGCAAAATCAGAACAATTACTGGGTTTAAGACCAACAAGTTGGTACAAGTCTAAAAAACATTTTCCAAGCCAATATTTTGAATTTCACCACATTTTACCAAAAAGTTTATTCCCTCTTTGGAAGGATAGAAAATCAAACATTGTACCTTTAACCGCAAGAGAACATTTCTTTTGTCATCAGCTTTTAGTTAAAATATACAAAGGATCAGAAATGTCAAATGCCTTATGGAGATTATCCAATGATACTAAACATGCAGCTGGCCAAAGGAAATTAACTTCTAAACAATATGAAAATCTTAAAAAGGAATTTTCAAAACAAAAATCTGTTAGTATGAAACTATATAGAAGTCTGCATCCTGTAAAACTTACAGATGAACAAAAAGAAGCTATTTCAAAAAGAAACAAAGGAAGGAAAATGCCTTTTAAAGGTTTGAAAAAGTTTAAGGATCAAAATGGAAAATTGGTCTATGCTAATGAATGCCCAGAAGGTTGTACAAAATGGGAAACTAAAAATTGCATAGGAATGCATTGGTATAACAATGGTGTTGAAAATAGATTTTGTTTTGAACAGGATAAGCCTGAAGGCTTCGTAAAAGGAAAAATTGAAAAGAAAAAAGAAAATCAACATTGGTGGACAAATGGAAAAGAAACCGTAAAAGCTGAAGTTTGTCCGGAAGGATTTGTAAAAGGTAGATTACACAAATTGTATAAAAACATTACAACTGGTGAAATAGGTAATTTAGACTTTTGGGCTGAAAAAGGTTACAAAGGACATAGTATTGTATTTTATGCTGGAAAGTACAAGGATAAAACATACAAAGGTTGTTTTTGGGAAAAAGTGTGTTAAAAATCACTATTGACGAAGTTCTTTACGGTAAAAGCCTTCGCTTGAATCTATTGTAGATTTCTGTAAGAAAGAAAAACTGCAAAAGGATGAAAGCAAGCATGTTGGCTTTGGATGCTGCTTTTGACAGGCGTATTTTGTTTAAATTGAAATTGGAAAATCCAAAAGAAGAAACAAAGAAAAAAATTTGGAAAAGCAAGCTGGAAACATTGAGTGATGAAGATTTGGAAAAAGTTGTAAAATATGATTTCAGCGGAGGCCAAATTGAAAACATTCGCCGTAAAATCACTTTGGATGAAGTACTTTATGGAACACAACCTTCAATTGAAACAATTCTTGATTTCTGTAAAAAAGAAAGATTGATAAAAGAAGATTCAAAACATATTGGATTTTCAGTGTAAAAAATAAAAAAGGATACCCTCGAAAAAAGGTATCCTTTTTTAAAATCTCACTCTTTTTTAATAATCCTCATCTTCCTCATCAAATTCACCGTTCATCATTCTTTGATAACAATCCGGGCACAAGCCTTCTCTCATTTCAGCCGCCTCTACTCTTTCTCCACATTCATCGCATTCTCCCCACTCAATAAAAGCAAAAGGGCCATCCTCACGATAAGCATTTCCAATTTTCTCTTGAGATTCCAAAGCGGTGAGCAAATCTTCATTGAAAACAAGTTTGTTCAAATCGTACAGAATTTTTGTATAGCCACTTCTGCTATCTCCATTAGATTTAATTCTCATCAAAATTTCATCTGCACCGGGTACGTACTTTGCCAACCAGTTTGCTGAACCTGAAATGTCATTTGCCCAACCCTCCATTCCGTAAGTATTGTCGTAAACGTCTCCATCATTAAACCATTTGTAAATCAATTTACAGGTTGCAGTAACAGCCTGAGTTGCCATATTATCTCCGTCTCCACGCGAAGGCAAATATTTCTTTTCCAAAGCGTCTGTTACAGGGTCTGAAAAATCATCCCAAGTAATTTTATCTTCAGATTCTCTCAAATTTTTTCTAATTCTCATAAGATTTCTCCTTTTTTATAAAAATTAGTCAAAAAAAAAGATTGAACACCAAATAATTCAAATCCCTATATTATTAAACGTTATGAAAGAGAAGTACGAATACAAACATTTTCAAGACCTCAAAAAAGAGATGAATAAGATTGTACATACTTTGAGTAAAATCTCAAAAGATGATCAAAATCTCAAAGAGCATGGAGCATACGTTACACGCAAAGGCAATGCAAAAAACATGTACGAGGTTTTTCTCTCTCCTTTTGCAGCTGGAAAATCCTCTCTCATACATGAATATGGGCATATTCGTTTTCAGCATTTAAAATACGAAGAATTGCTGATAAAACAGGTTGAAGAGAAATTTCGCGCAGCCTGGCCAAAAATTGAAAAGTACATAAATTACGATATAAACTCTTATGATGCAAAAGACACGACTTTTAAAAGCTTTTTGCATATTGTACAAAACCATGCAATGGACATGGAAGTAAACTCTAAACTTTTTGATTTAGACGAAAAATGGCGAGTAAACTGGGAAGCAACTGTTGAACGCTTTGATACATTGAAATACTTTGCAGAAAAAGAAAACAATTCTTATCTAAAAAAGTATCTCTCTGATTTTCTAAAAAAGCGAAAAGCAAATAAAAAGGAATTGCTTGTACAGCTTGTTTGGCCGGATGATTATGGATTTCCTATAAAACTTTTTTGGCATCAGTACATTGATTTGATGTTACAGAATCCGGAAAAACTTTTGGAAAAACTTGCAAAAGAGCTTGAAGAAAAGAATCAACTTCTTACAGCTGTTGGTAAAAGTCCTCTCAGAAAAAAAGTTGCAGATGAACTTGATTCAAATCCTTTTAAAAACGGAATCTCTGCTGCTGATATTCAAAAAGTTGCAGATTCAATAGATGATCTTGGCGATAATGAGAAAATGAAGCCTGCGGTAAGGGAAGATGATTTTCAATCTCTTGACCGAGAAACAGATAATAACGCTGCATCTATTCGTAACACTTTGGCAAAAAAATTGCATTGCGTTCCACTTGGAAAAGAGGTTGCAAAGTTTATACAAAAGTACACAATTGATGAGTACAAAGAATTCAAAACTGATTTTTTGTACAATTACAATCGCGGAAAAGCTGGAAATGTACTTCGCTCAAAAACGGTAGAAAATATCAATTTTTACACTGGAAATTGTTATATAATTGTAGATACATCCGGCTCAATTGGTTCTATACAATTGAATCAGGCTGTACATTTGTTTAATGATATTAAAAACCGCGTTGGCCCAAAATCTCGTGTTGTTTGGTTTGATACAGACTTACAGCGCATTGACAAACTTACAGCTATAAAAAATGCTCCTCGCGGAAGTTGCAATGATATGGCAAAAGCAATTGATTTCGTAAATAAATGGGCATCAAAAGATGATATTTGTTTTATCATTAGTGATTTTTACGATGATTGCAAAGCAATGGCAAATTCTATAAAAAAGTTTAAAGGCAGATTTTACGGAATAAGGTGGAGTTTAGAATATGAAGCCGAAAAGCTTTTAGATAGAGCAACTGGCAAAATGAATAATCATAACTGGAATGATAAATTTTGTGATGAGCTTTATTCAGCGTTAAAGGCATGCGATGATTATATTTTGGTTGAAGCAAGGTCATATCAAACTAAATAAAAGCAAAAAAGGAAAAGATTATGAATTATTCACTTATTCGCTTAAATGATTCTGCTGACGGGCCTGGACTTCGTACAGGTGTTTATTTTTCAGGCTGCCAAAAAGCGTTAGAAGGAAATGCATGCCCAGGTTGCCATAACAGTTCAGCGTGGGCAATAAATTCGGGCAAACCTTGGACAGCGGAATCAAAACAAAAAGTTTTAGACTCTTTGAGCCCTGCATATATAAAAGGGCTTTCTATTTTAGGAGGGGAACCTTTATCTGACTTTAATTTGGATAAAGTTTTGGATCTTGCAAAAAGTGCAAAAGAAGTTCAACCTGAAAAAGATATTTGGCTTTGGACTGGTTATGTAATTGATGATGCTTTGAGCAATGAAAAGAAAGCAAAAAAGGTTAGGGAAATCTTAAAATACGTTGATGTAATTATTGACGGTCCTTTTATTCAAGAGTTGAAAGATGTAGCAATTCGATATAGAGGATCCACAAATCAAAGGATATTGAGAGTACATCATAAAGAGGAAACTGATACACCGTTTTTCGAGGATATCACAGAAAACACTAACCTATATTGATTCTTTGATTATAAAAGGGGTTTTTAATGGATTATATTGCTAATTTGATAAAAGCACAAAAACATTTATTAAAAAGAGTAAAAGAGCTCTCTGAAATCCCGCATGATTTTTATTATGATAAATATTTAAAATTAAACAAAGAAAACCTTGACTTGAAAGAAAAAATTTCAGAACTTGAATCTCAAATTTTCACTCTAAACAGGGAGCTTGATAAAAAGAATGCGGAGATCCGGGTACTGTCCAATAAATAGTCATTTTGTCTATATTTTAAAATAATATGGACTTTCATTTAAAAACACTTGAACTTACAAACTTCATGAAATTTTCGCATGAAGTTTTTGATTTGTCAAAAAATTTGAATTTAATAATTGGGCCAAATGGAGGAGGAAAAAGCTCTGTACTGGAGGCTCTTGCTTTGTCTTTTCAATTGAAGGAAAGGGGTAATTCCGTAACGAATTATATAAGAAAAGGGACAAAAAACGCTTCTGTAATTCTGGAATGTGAATGGCTTGGAAAACCTCTTTTGATAAAATCTCTTTTTTTACAAAAAGGAATGGGCAGGAAGATAAAGAGGGAAGTTGAATATGATGGACAAAAATATGAGGATACTGTTGCAAACAATTTTCTCGCAGCTCATTTTAAGGAACAGCACAATATAGTTTCTTTTGCTTTACAGGGCAAAGAGAAATTTATTTCAAATTCAAAAGCAAAAAACTTGCAAAACCTTGTTGATATACTTCAAATAAACTTTACAAAAGAATTGTCTTTGGTAAAAGATATTTTGAAGGAAAATTATACAAAAAAAGAAACTCAACTTCATCAGCAGAATAATATAAAAGGCTCTTTACAAACCGCATCTGAATCCTTGAACAATTTTAAAGCTGCATTAGCAAATACAGAAAATGCATTAAAGAATTTGAAAAACCCAGGTTTTGTACTTTCTGATTTGGAAAATGAAATACTCAATACAAATACAAAGTTGCAGAATCTGAAAAATGTGGTTGCCCAAAATGAAAAGAAAAAGAACGAGATTGTTTATTGGGAAAATGAAGCTGCAAAAACAAAAAATATAATTACTCAAAAAGAAAATGAATTAAACCGAATTCCTCAGAATTTAACAGTAGTTTCAACTGATGATTTGGAAAAAGAATCAAAAGAGATTACAGCAAATCTGCAGACTTTGAATATTTCTTTTAGAGAAAAAATTTCCTGTATTTCTGCTTTGAATACAAAAATAGATGCAGAAAACAAAAGAATAAATCTTTTCAAAAACGGTATTTGTCCAACTTGCGAAAGGGCTTTGGAAGAATCTCAAAAAATTGAAATGCAAAACTCGCTGCAAAATCTTTTAGATTCAAAAGTTCAAGAAGAAAACGCAAAGAATGAGTTGGGTTTGAAAATAAAAGAAAATGAAAATCTCTCAGTTGAAAAACAAAAAGAAATAAATAATATCAAAATCAAAAATTCCGAAGTTGCGCATTCAATTCAAATAAAAGAAATGCTTTCAAAAGATATTGAAGAAAAGAAAAGATATCTTGAATCTGTAGAAGCAAAGTTGAACAGTTTAAAGTCTGAAGTTTTTGAAAATGTGGATGATTTGGAAATGTCATCCTTGAATGCAAATCTCGCGGCTTTGCAAGAAAAGAAAAATCTTCAAATGAATTTTCAAAATGAAAAAAGTTTGAAAGAAAATGAAATAAAAAAGACCCAGCAATATATAAATGAATTTGAATTGAAGGTAAAAGACTTTGAGCAAAAAGAAAAAGAAGTTGAGGAAGTTATGTCTTCAATTGAAGCTGAAATAAATAAATGGAATCGCGTTACTGATATTTTTACAAATATCCCGAAAATACATTTGAAAAATGTTTTGGATGATATTATAAAAGTTTGTAATAGTATTGTAACTGATTTCGGCTATAAAGATTTGAAGATTATTCAAGATGAAAAAGGATTGGAATTTATTTTAGGAAACTGGCCTTTAGGAGATGTTGAAGAAGCTGATATTACTTATGAAATGTGTAGTACATTTGAAAAAAACTTGATAAACATTTCTTTTATATACGCTCTTGCAAAAATGTTTAGAGTACCTTTTATTTGTATTGATGAATTGGATGCAAATTCAGATGAAACAAATACAAATAAATTGGGAGATTTAGTTTTGGAGATGTTAAAAACAGTACCTGTTGTTGCGGTAAGTCACGATAGTAACCTTGTTGGTAAGATGCTTCAGGATTCTCAAAGTGTTTCTATATTAAAAATGGAGGCTAACAGAAGCAATGTCTAAAGATGCTTTAGGAAAAATTTCAGATTTGAGTAGGTTTTCTTTAGTAGAAATAAAAAAGCTTGCAGAAATTGCGAGAATAATTACATTGTCTGAATCAATAGATTCTGAAGATGAAGACGGAAATTTTTTTATTGAAATACCTACAGTTGGCAAAATAAAAATTTCAGAGGATTTGGATTTTGAGATTTTACCACTCCCTTCTTTCAAGAAGGAAATTTATAGTTTAAAACAAAACCCGAAGAATTTTTTGAAAAATGAATTAAAAAAGTTACTTGGAATAGGAGACATAAATGAATAATAAAATAATTGCAACAGGAACAGAACCTTTTAAAAAAATGCTTACAGGTATTCAGAAGGTTGAAAAAGTTGTTGCATCTTCGCTTGGCCCAAAAGGCCATAATGTTATTATTTATAATAACGGCATTCGCCCAACAATTACAAAGGATGGGCATACAATCGCAGCGTCTGTAGATTCTGCAGACCCATTTGAAGCAATTGGAATAATGCTTGAAAAAGACATTATTAGTAAAGTAAATAGCGAAGCGGGAGATGGAACAACCACAACAACAATTTATTCTTCAAATCTTTTTAATGAAATGACAAGATTGAAGAGTTTGGAAATTGATCAGAATGAGTTGCGCAAAGGATTGAACGCAGCTTCAGAAAAAGTTGTAAAATTTTTTGAAGAGCACAAAAAGCCAATTAAGTCTTACAAAGATGTTGCGATGATTTCGACAAATGGAAATGAAGAAATGTCAAATCTTTTTGACAAGGCTTATTCTTCAATTGGAGAGAACGGTTCAGTAATAATGGCAGATTCTTTCAAGAGAGACGGAAGCTCTTATGTTGAAACTTCAACTGGTTTGAAGTGGAATGGTGGTATTCCAAGCGATTTGTTTATTACAAATACCGCAACAGACAAGACTGTTTTGGAAGATCCTTATATTTTGGTATATGCTTCAGGTGTAAAAGATTTGAAGGATTTGGAAGCAGTAAATTCACTTGCACAATCAGAAGGAAAAAACCTAGTAGTTGTAGCTCCTTTCTTTGAACCGAAAATTTGGTCAGCTGCAGCAAGTAGCGGAATTTGTTTGATAATGAGTCCTCAGATGAATCATGTTGAATTGCATGAAGTTTTGGCAGATTTTGCAATTACAGTTGGAACAAAAGTAATCCCTGATACAACAAGTACAAATTCATATATAAAAACAGTAAAAGATTTGGGTGTTGCAAAAGTGATTTCAGCTTCAATTGGAGAAACTCAGGTAACTCAGGTTGATGAGTTGGAAGAAGAAAAAGCAACAGCATATTTGGCATATGTTGAAAAACTCAAGAAAGAGATTGATGAAAACGATGAGCTTTCAAGAGATGTAATGGATGCAAAAAAGGACAGACTTGCAAGACTTTCAGGAGGAGTTGCGACTGTACATATTGGAGCTCTAACACCTGAAGAGAGAGAAGAAAAATGTTATCTTGCAGAGGATGCAAATCACTCAATTCAGTCAGCTATTAAATATGGAGTTTTGCCAGGAGGTGGAACTGCAATGTTGAAAGCTGCGAGAATGCTTGAAGATACAATAAAGGAATCAAACCTTTCAGAAGAAGCTCAGATGGGGTATAGAGCGGTTGCAAGTGCACTAAAACAGCCAGCAAAGTATTTGGTGGAATCTGTAAAGCCAAATGATTATCAGTATATTGTACAGCAAGTTGTACACGAAAAAGAATTTGAAAACGGGTATAATGTACGCAAAGAAAAAATCACGAATTTGGAAAAGGATGGAGTAGTTGATTCAGCTGCAATTGAAATTTTTGCTGTAAAGTACTCAGCCTCTGTAATTGGTTCATTCTTGCTTTCAGATAGTGTTATTTTGAACGCAAATCAGAATATGAAAATAGATATGAATGATAGAAAAGCTGTAGAAGCTTTTGGAGGTTTTTAATGGAAATTTTAGTACAAAATAGCTTGCCTTCGAAAGCTCCTCAATTTTGTCCGCAGCCTTTTTGGTTTATGAATGGAATAGAAAAAACAGTACGTATAGGTACTCGTAATTTTAATTATGTAGATTACCTTGAAGCGTGGGAAGGTTTTAATTGTTATACATACAGAAGCTATAATGCGCTTGCAGAAATTAATGATAAAATTAAAGAAGCATTCCGCGAAGCTCATGAAGGCCGTTACTATAATAGTAAGAAAAAGAAGAAGTAAAAAGGAGCAGAAAAAATTCTGTATGAATTACAGTGAATATGATTACAGGGAGATGTTTGAAGCTTTAGGTTTCGATCTCCCGAGAAAATCAAAGGGCAATGTAAAATGCCCTCAACATACTGACAATCACCCTTCGATGTGTATAGATGTTTCGAAGGGATTGTTTTATTGCTTTTCATGCGGGTGGAAGGGTTATATACCGAAAGTGTATTTTGAAACATATGGAAAGCAATTTCAAAAACACACAGCATATAGTCCTTCCGAATTGTCCAAAATTTATCAAAAACGAGATAGAAGAAGTTTGCATACAGTAAAGAAATTTTTTACTGCAACCTCTGAAAAACGCATTGACCCAATTTTGAAAAAATGGCTTGATTTTAGAGGTATAAACCCAGTAGTAGCAGACAATGCAGGTGTTTTTTATGGAAACGTTACAATCACTTATTTGGATGAAAACACAGGTAAAAATAAAACATATACTGTATTTGATAGGGTAATGTTTCCAATTTATAATGAAAAGAAGGAAATGTGCAGTATTGAAATGCGCTTTCCTTTTTTTGGACAGGAATCTGAAGCATTCAAAAATACTGTGCCAAAAGTTTTATACCCTAAATGTAGTTCAGTGAATTTGTTGTACGAGCAATCAAAATTGGTCAAAACCGAAAAGCTGTATATATTAGAAGGATTGATGGACTGTTTGGCTTTTAGGTCTCTAACTAATTTAAAAAATACAACCTCAATCTTTGGAGCAAGATTTACAGAACATCAAAAAGATGTTTTGAATGAGTTTCCTGAGATTTGTTATGTGTATAATAACGATATGGCAGGTTTAGAATCAGTGGAAATATTTAAAGAATTTTACAAAGGCAAAATGACACTTTTGAAACCTTACGGGGATTATGATGACGTAGGCGATATGGCAAAAGCAAAGTTTACAGGAGTAAAAGAATGGTTGCAGACGGAACATTAGAAGAAATAAGGTTGAAAGCAAGCAACCTTTTGAAACATTTACCTTGTAGAGGATTGCGCGTTGAAGGGATTACTGAATTGACTTCAGAAACCTCTCCTAATGTTTTTGGTATTTGTATACACTATTCTATATATAAAGAAATGCACACTTCCACTTCTCTTTTTAAGAAATCGGATTTAAAAAAAGATTTGGTAAAAAGATGTGTAAATGATTTCAAAAATAAAATTCCTGCAGAATTTAAGGAATTGCATGTAAAAAATGTAAAAGAACCTGCCGCAGAATATTTGAAGAGTTTTTCTTTGGAAAATACAATTGATGAATTTTTAATTGTTCAATTTCCATACAGACAAATAAAAATACAAATTGGGGATTCTTTTTTCTTTTTGAATGTACAAAAAATAACCTGGCAAAAAATTTTGGCAAGAGTTTCAAAAGAAAAGGAATGGCCGGCTTTTATAAATTTTGAAGATTTATTGAGTTTGCTAAAAAGAAAAGAAATTGTTACACTTTGTATTAGATTGACACAGAATTGAAAAAATAAAGGCCTTGTAAAAAAGGCCTTTTTCTTTTTAAACTTCAAAAGCTTCCCAAATCAGTCCTGTACCTTGATTTTCTGTCAAAATTGCAGCTGCATCTATAACAATATTTGTCAAAGTATCACAATCTATTTCTGAAGTTTCAGGCAACTTTTGTATCAAGTTTGATTTCAAATCACTCTTCAAAACTATAATACTTTCTTCATCGCAATTTACTTCCATCATTGTGTTTTGAGCAATCATAATATCATTACATTTTACAGAGTAATCTGCGCCAAAAGCATCTGTTTCAGGATCATAAATAGGTGTAAGTTTAACTTCAAATTCCTGATTTTCCGTAGTATAAATTGCATAAGTATCATCCCCATCTGAACCTAAAACAACATTTGCAAGTGTCAAAGTTGGGGTTTCAATTACTTCAGATTCATTTAAAGATTCGTTCAATACTTGAGTGAATGCCATTTTC
>Ga0247608_10005622_pt1 | contig 13489 bp, 16 predicted proteins | sample 176DNAGHGlowgp2_FD_193490 | JGI IMG/M metagenome (GOLD analysis project Ga0247608, IMG submission 193490) | Sheep rumen microbial communities from Palmerston North, Manawatu-Wanganui, New Zealand - 1766 DNA GHGlow gp2 | ecosystem: Host-associated > Mammals > Digestive system > Stomach > Rumen ...
CCTTTTGCCATCGGCGATAAAAAGATGTTGGAAAATCCGATAAATATGTACCTTAATGACGTGTTTACCGTTTCAGTTAACCTCGCCGGTTTACCGGCTATGAGCTTACCAATCGGGTTATCTCAAAACGGGTTACCTTTCGGTATGCAACTTATCGGCAAAGCATTTGATGAGGGAACTATTTTTAAGACCGCCTACCAGTTAGAGCGTGGTGCAAATTTTGTGAGGATGTAAAGAGATGTCAGAATATATTATCACAACAGAAAAAGGAAAATGGGAAGTTATCTGCGGTTTAGAGATACACTGCCAAATTATTTCTCAGTCTAAGATATTCTCCGGTGCCTCCACAGAGTTTGGTGATGACGTTAATGAAAACGTTTCTTTTGTTGATGCCGGTATGCCCGGAATGTTGCCGACACTTAACAAAGAATGCGTACATCAGGCAGTTAAAACCGGTTTAGGGTTAAATGCGGTTATCAATAAATATTCCGAATTTTCACGCAAAAATTACTTTTATGCAGATTTACCGCAGGGTTATCAGATTACGCAATTCCAATACCCGATTGTCGGCGAAGGGGCAATAGATATTGATTTACCGGACGGAACAACTAAGACCATCCGTATTGAGCGCATGCACATAGAGCAAGATGCCGGCAAATCCATTCATGATATGTCGCCCTCAAAGAGTTTTATAGACCTTAATCGTGCCGGTGTCGGCTTAATGGAAATTGTGACCAAGCCGGATTTTCGTTCTCCTGACGAGGCAGGTGCTTTTTTAAGAAAATTACGTTCTATTTTGCGCTATCTCGGCACTTGTGACGGCAACATGGATGAAGGCTCTATGCGTTGTGATGTTAATGTTTCCGTTCGTCCGTATGGTTCTGATGAGTTGCGTACCCGTTGCGAGATGAAAAACGTTAACAGCGTTAAGTTTGTTATGCAGGCAATAGAATCGGAAGCCAAGCGCCATGTTGAAACATACGAAGCCGGCGGCGATATTGCTCAGGAAACAAGACAGTTTGACCCGGCAACGCAAACTACCAAAGTTATGCGCAAGAAAGAATTTGCTCATGACTACCGTTATTTTCCGGAGCCGGATTTACCACCGCTCGTATTAAGTGATGAATTCATCAATAAAATCAAAAGCGAATTGGTTGAATTGCCGGATGCTAAAAAAGCTCGTTTTATTAAAGAACTCGGTTTAACCGCTTATGACGCTTCGGTTATCTGCGAAAACAAAGAAACAGCAGATTTCTTTGAAAAAGCGGCAAAAGGGCATGATGCCAAAAAGGTTGCTAACTGGTTGATGGGCGATTTCTTTGCCATGCTTAATGAGAAGAAGTTAGAGCTTAAAAACAGCCCGGTAAGCGCTGAAAACTTAGGTGCATTGGTTGAGCTAATTACCTCCAACGTGATTAACGGTAAGACCGCCAAAGATGTTTTCGCCATCATGGCGGAAACGGGCGAAAATCCGGATAAAATCGTGGAAGAAAAAGGCTTAAAGCAAGTGACAGACACCGGCGCCATTGAGAAATTGATTGATGATTTGCTTGCCTCCGCTACGGACAATGTAGCAGCTTATCGGGGCGGTAAAGTCGGTTTGTTCGGCTGGTTTGTCGGACAAGTGATGAAGCAATCTAAAGGCAAAGCGAATCCGCAAGTGGTTAATGAATTGCTGAAGAAAAAACTGGGATAGTTTAGTCTTTAATGGCTTCTGCAGTTAAGATTTTTAAAATCTTTTGAAATTCACCAAGCAATAAATGTTTGGCTACTGTGTATTCTTCACCACCGAAATTGTTTTCTGCGATTTTAAATAAACAGCGTTTAGGTTTTATGTATTCTATAATAAAAGAAATTTTAGGGTTTTCATTTTCGTCTTTGTCTATAATAGTTTCAAATCCTTTTTCTTCTTGTAGATTACTAACAAAATCTTTCAAATGCAGTATTGCTTCCTCTGAAAATAATAGAGAAAAAACATTCACCTTGTTACTTGAATGAAAATAAAGCCTAAAATTTTTAAACTCATCTAAGATTTTAACTTTTATTTGAAAAGTATAATCTGGGGAATGATATTCTTCCATAAAAAGTCCTTTTTCCAAAATTTTACTAACGTAAGTGATAATAGAATAGTATTTTAGGACATACAATTAAAAACGCATTTTAAATAAATTAATTGCGTAAAATGAAAGTAAGATATTGCAATCCAAATGTGTTCTGAAGAAGAAACTATGGTACTAATCATTTGCTTTTATTAAAGCCGTTACATATCCATTGACCAGTAGCTGTTATTACAAATGGTATATAAAAACCTATTACGAAGCTTATAGAATTAAAATAAAATAAAATTGCAAGTACAATTGCTGATACAAAACATAATCTTTTTACACCTATGTTTTTAATATAATTTAGAAACAACACTTTTTCTAATAAATTCTTTAATAACAAAATTATATTGAAAGTATCATAGTGTCCTTTTTTGAATATTAAGTACACTTGCAAAACACACAAAGGGATAAAAAATCCTCTTTGAAAAACATTGGGAAATAATATATTTGTTATTAAAGAACCATACCAAATTAATAATGATACACTTACAGAAAAACCTGTATCTTTTGTTCTTTTTGCGATTAAGTAAGGTATGACAATTAAAAAATTAAGTACAAGAAACGCTAATCCACATTTTTCTCTGTACACAATCATTTCACTTATAGGTGAATTTTGTAATACCATGGCAAGTATAAAACCATCAACAAGTATATATAGTAGGTATTTGAAACGACAAATAGGACTTATTAATCCTCCTATAATTCTACTTTCTGTCTCTTTTTGTTTTTGCAAACTATTTTTTGCACATTGTTCTGAAAAACTATTTGTATCAGCACCTAAACTTTTTACTTGTTCAGATATGTTCTCTACTTCTTGAATGTTTTTTGTATTTTCCTTTTGTTTTTTCGGCGTTTCAGGTAGATTTATGATAATTGCAAAGCTTATTACTATGATTAAACTATAAATAATAATTTCCATCTTTCGTTCTCCAACAAAATTACAACAAAAAAGTCGCCGGATAGGCGACTGGAAGTTGGAAACTATACTAGAATAGTGCGACATATTGACTGGAATAGCTATTTTGCCGCCTTCCAGTCAAGTTGTTGACTTTCCGGCGTGCAAATGTTTCGTCTTCACACAAATAGACGTCTAGTAAGAGGTTTCCACACCCCAGACAGGAACACCCTATCCGAAAATAAGGATAAAATAAAAATCACAAAAGTAAAGCAGAAAAAACAAAACGCGTTATGTAAAACTTTTGGCTTAAATGCAGGCTGTCCAGTATAAAAAGCCCCTTATAAACATAGACATTAGTTCTATAAAACCTTTATTTTGCAAAATCAGCTATTTATATCTATTGCAAAAAAGGAGGAACATACCTATGAACAAGGTTAATATCGCTAATTATATCATTTATGATTTGGCTAATCATTTTAATGAAACAGCTTCTTCTGATATTGATAAGGATATCATCAATTTTGTGGCGGAAAGCTGGCATAAAAAACATTATGTCTCTGTTTCACATGATGTTAAAAATCACCACAATGACCTTATTCACCAAAAGTTTATGATGTAACCGAATCGGGTAACGTTATGCTGTCAATATAGCAATATTTAGAGCTTTAAAAAAATTTTTTATTTCATACTTTTTTGCTTGTTGGTTTTATTGTTATGAGGAAAATAAGATGAGCAGAAAAGAACGCGACAGATTAAGAGAAAATATGGTCTTTGTCGGCACAATTTACGATAGCTTTGAAGCCTTGGAAGAAACTCTCGGTAAACTCAAATTAGAAAGACCTTTGTTTATTACCCATATTGCTAAAATGGCTTTTGCTGAAGAAGTTTTTAAGCGTGCAGAACAACCGCAAGAAACACAGATTTTATGTAAAATAACCCCACCTAAAATGATGCCTAATCACATACAAAATAATCTGTATAATTAAAAAAACACCCCGAATTGCTTCGGGGTGCTTACTCTTTTATGGTATATTAACCAATAGAGCCAAAGTAGTTATCTTCGTCTTTATGCTCAACAGCACGTAAATCAAACAGATTTAAGAACGCTGTGCAGATATAAATTGAAGAATATGTACCAATTATCAAACCGGCAAAAATTGTAAAGGAGAAGCTGGCAAGCGCATCACCACCCCAAAAATACAACGGCAATACCGCAATCAATGTGGTTACACCGGTTAAAATCGTACGAGAAAAGATATCATTGATACTCTTATTTAACAAATCTAACTGCGGCATCTTACGGTATTTTTTCAAATTCTCACGAATACGGTCATAGTTAACAACCGTATCGTTAATTGAATAACCGACAAGAGTTAAAATCGCGGCAACCGTTGTTAAACTGAAATCAAAACGGAAGAACGATAATAAGCCGACCGTGATGAGAATATCATGAAACAAACCAATCAACGCACCAAGAGCAAACTGCCACTCAAAACGTACCCAGATGTAAATGGCAATTGCTGTCATCGCCAAAACAGAAGCAATAATACCGGCCATTTTGAGTTCGTCACCAACTTGCGGACCAACGTTTTCAACACGGCGGTATTCATAGCTGCTACCTAATATCTTCTTGATATCAACAACGGCCTTTCTTTGTGCTTCTTCATCAGCATTTTCGGCTTGAGCTCTAATCATCAACTCATCACCTTTTTCGCCAATGGTTTGTAAATTCAATTCATCTAACTTCAAAACACTTAATTTAGAACGAATCTCTTCAACGTTAATCGGTTGCTCGGACTTAATCTCCATCAGCACACCGCCGGAAAAGTCAATACCGAAGTTAAAGCTTTTGAAGTATATGCTTAAACAAGATAAAATAACCAAGACTGCTGAAAGTGCATACGTAAATTTACGCGCTTTCATAAAATCTATATTTGTATCTTTTGTAATCCATTTTAACATAGTCATTTTATTATTCCTTCTAAATTAAATCGGTAATGCTTTTGGTTTGAAACGATTATACCACGCTGTAATAATTAAACGTGTTACCGTAACAGATGTAAACAATGAGGTTAAAATACCTATTGCTAATGTTACGGCAAATCCTCTAACCGGTCCGCTACCAAAGTAGAACAACACAGCAGCAGCAATTAAGGTGGTTAAGTTAGAGTCAATAATTGTTCCCCAAGCAAATGTGAAACCTGTTTCAATGGCGTCTTTAATAGAACGACCGTTCTTAACTTCTTCTCTCATACGTTCAAAAATAAGAACGTTTGCATCTACTGCCATACCGATTGTTAAGATGATACCTGCAATACCGGGAAGCGTTAATGTGGCACCAAATACACTTAAGGCTCCTAACATCAAGAACAAGTTTAAGAACACGGTAATTGATGTAAACAAGCCAAATAAGCCATAGGCTAACAGCAAGAATACGATGACACCGATAAGACCAATAATGGAGGCAAAGACACCGGCTTTAATACTGTCTGCACCAAGACCGGCACCAACCGTTCTTTCTTCTAAGATGTTTAACGGCGCAGGTAAAGCACCGGAACGGAGTAACAATGCTAATTCCTGTGCGCTTTCTGATGTATAGTTACCGGTAATAACACCTGAACCGCCGGTAATTGCGGATTGAATTGTCGGTGCGGAAATAACTTCATCATCCAAAACGATAGCTAACTGTTCGCCAACGTTGTTTTTGGTAACTTCGCCGAACTTCTTGGCACCTAAGTTATTAAACTTAAAGCTGACAGCGGCGGCGCCATCTTGGAAAGAAACACCGGCATCTGTTAATGTTTCACCGCCAACGGCAGGCTTTCTGACAATAACATATTGCTCACCGCCGGAACCGCGGATAATACGAGAGGAGCTCTTTAATTTACCGCGTTTGGCTTCCGTCGGCGTTGTAGAACTATCAACCAAATGGAATGTCATCTTTGCGGTTTTACCCAAGAGAACTTTAACTTCCTCAGGATTTTGAATACCAGGTAATTGTACTAAGATACGTCCATAACCTTGGCTTTGAATAATCGGTTCGTTTGTGCCGTATTCATCAATACGCTTACGAACAATTTCAATGGATTGATCAACCAACTTTGCTTTGATTTGGTTTAAGGCTTGCTCGTCATAAGTTACAACTAAAGTGCCGTTGGCTTCAGAAACTGTTAAACCTTCATCCATCTTTCTTAAAGGTGTAATAGCTTTAGAACGTGCATTAGCATCTTCAATTTTAACTCTTAAGCCGTCTGCACCGGAGCTGATATTTTGATAACGCACGCGAGCATCTTTTAATGCGGCACGAGCAGAATCTTCTAAGCTTTGCATTCTGTCTTTTAATGCGGCATTTAAATCAACTTCCAACAAAAGGCTTGAACCGCCCTGCAAGTCTAACCCGAGATTTACAGGTTGCCACCATGACGGCAATGTTGTTTTTGCATCTTTGACAAAGTTTGGTACGGCATAAAAAATACCGATTAAGCAAACTGCCAAAATCATGATTATTCTTTGTAATGATAGTTTGTACATTTGTATCTCTCTTTGAAATTATTTTACTGTTTTTTACCAGAAACCACTTCCTTAACGGACGAGCGGGAGACTTTAATTTTTACACCTTCGGCAATTTCCACCGTTAAGATATCTCCTTCGGCTTTAACCACCTTGGCATAAATACCACCGCCGGTTATGACCTCATCTTTAGGCTGAATTGCATTAAGCATTGCTTCATGCTCTCTCATCTTCTTTTGTTGAGGACGAATAAGTATGAAGTAAAAGATTAAAAAGACCAGTATCAGCTGAACAACAAAACCAGCCATCGGACTTGGTTCCGTAACCGCAGCCGCTACTTCAGTCGCTGCCATAGCTTCTGTTATAAACATATTTTTCTCCATTCAAAATTAATTTTGTTTAGGCGAGTTTAAGGCAAAAAAAACAGCTATACAACTTAAAACTCTAAGATTTACCACGAAATTTTGCGGTTTTTAACAAAAAATAGATTTTATTTAAACGATTTAGGGCAAATATGTGCGCGGATTAACCGCTTTTTTACCGGCACGCACCTCAAAGTGAAGCTGCGGAGTGTTCACACTGCCGGTACTGCCGACTGTTGCAATTTTTTCACCACGCAAAACTGTCTGTCCTTTTTTGACGTACAGTTTATCATTATGAGCATAAGCGGTGATATAGCCGTCTGCGTGTTTGATCAGCACTAAATTACCAAAGCCTTTCAGTTCATTTCCGGCATAAGCAACGACCCCTTTGTCTGCGGCTCTGACATTGGTACCAAGTGCTGCTTTGATGTTTATACCATCGTTGCGTCGCCCTTTGCCGACTGCCCCAAAATTAGAAACAACAAAACCGCTGACCGGCCATATAAATTTGCTTTTGCGGTAGGTTGATACCGTTTTGCGCGGTGTTGATTTTGTTATTTGTTTTTTGGCCGGGGCCGATGCGACTTTAGTGTTTTTTGCAACATTGTTCTTTGCCGCCTTTTTATTTGCTGAAGACGTATCTTTTTTGTAGGAATAGCTACTTGTAACACCATGGGCATCATCTGCGTAATGTTTATCTACATTAACGCTACTTGGTAATGCTAAAACCTGACCGACATTTATGGCATACGGTTCGCTTAAACCGTTTAATTTGCTTAAAGATGTTATATCCACATCATATTTTCTGGAAATACTGTAAAGGGTATCACCTTTGGCAACCGTGTATGTCTGACGTCTCGGAAGACGTAAATTTTGCCCAACATTTAATGTATACGGAGCGGAAAGATTATTTTCTTCAATCAGGCTTCTTAAAGGAACCTCATATTGCTTAGAAATGCTATAAAGAGTATCACCTCTTTGTACTTCCACGCTATTAGCACTATAACCGATGCCATGCCTGTTATACAAAGGGATACCACCCCTTCTGGCATAACAGCCAGCAAGTAACGGTAATAAAGCTAATATGACCAAAACTTTTTTCATAAAACCTTCCTTTGCTAACTCTTTTATTGTAAAACAAAATAACTAAATATTCGTTAAATTAGCCTATATTATCGGCTTGATTTTTATAAACCTTTGGCTTATAAAATTAAATCATTTAACGAAAGGATTATGCGGATAATGGATAATAAACCCCAAATTGTTGATGAAAGCGGCGATAAGTACAAATTCGGCTTTGTAACCGATATTGCTGCGGATATTGCGCCAAAAGGTTTAAATGAAGACATTATTCGCCTTATCTCTAAGAAGAAAAATGAGCCGGACTGGCTTTTAGAATCACGCTTAAAGGCATATCATCACTGGCTTACCCTGACAGAACCGACATGGGCAAAAGTTACTTATGATAAGATTGACTATCAAGATTTATTTTACTATTCAGCACCAAAGCAAACAGCTAAGCCGAAGAGCCTTGATGAGGTTGATCCGAAGTTATTGGATACATACAACAAACTCGGTATTCCCTTAAAAGAACAAGAGGCACTTGCCGGTGTGGTTGCGGTTGATGCGGTGTTTGACAGCGTTTCGGTTGCTACCACTTATAAAGCACAACTTAAAAAACAGGGAATTATTTTCTGCTCTATATCCGAGGCGGTTAAAGATTACCCCGAACTCGTCAAAAAATATCTCGGCTCGGTTGTGCCTTATACGGATAATTTTTTTGCGGCGCTTAATTCGTCTGTATTTACTGACGGATCTTTTGTTTATATCCCGAAAGGGGTTAAATGCCCAATGGAGCTTTCCACATATTTCCGTATCAATGCCAAAAATACCGGACAATTTGAGCGTACGCTGATTGTAGCAGATGAAGAAAGTTATGTTTCATACTTAGAGGGGTGTACTGCACCGCAACGTGATGAAAATCAGCTTCACGCGGCGATTGTGGAAATCGTTGTTCATAAAGATGCGGAAGTTAAATATTCTACCGTGCAAAACTGGTATCCGGGCGATAAGGACGGCAAGGGCGGCGTTTATAATTTTGTGACCAAACGCGCGCTTTGTGACGGTGAAAACGCTAAAGTTTCCTGGACACAGGTGGAAACGGGCTCGGCTGTAACATGGAAATATCCGTCTTGCGTTTTGAAAGGTGATAATTCCAAAGGCGAATTTTATTCTGTGGCGCTGACAAACAACCATCAACAGGCAGATACCGGTACAAAGATGATTCACTTGGGCAAAAATACGACTTCGCGGATTATTTCTAAAGGTATTTCTGCCGGATTTTCCGACCAAACTTATCGCGGGTTGGTTAAAGTCGGCAAAAATGCAACAGGCGCACGTAATTATTCGCAATGTGATAGTTTACTCATAGGAAAAACTTGCGGTTCACACACTGTACCATATATTGAAAACGCCTGCAAATCTGCAATTTTGGAACACGAAGCAACGACCTCAAAAATCAGCGACGAACAACTTTTTTACTGCAAACAACGCGGCATTTCCGAAGAAGATGCCGTCAGTCTTATTGTTAACGGTTTCTGCAAAGAAGTTATGCAAAAACTGCCGATGGAATTTGCCATTGAAGCGGCAAAGCTGATTGATATTTCGCTTGAAGGCAGTGTCGGGTAAGTCATTGAATAAAATTTAATTTGTGTCTGACATTAATTTATGAATATCGTATTCGTCATAACCTTCATAATAGTAGCTGACATCAATACCTTTCATATAAATTTCTCTTTCATTGATTTTGTCCGTTAAGGCATTTTTTAAGAGATGTTTTATTTCAATATCTTTTATAGGGCTTCTTTCCATTGCAGATAAATAATCTTCTTTATCAACCTTATTCCAATCAACGACCTTTTGCAGTTCTTTTTTGAAAATTAAATCCAACCATATTCTTGTGGCACGTCCGTTACCCTCTCTGAAAGGATGTGCAACATTCATTTCTACATATTTTTCAACAATTTCATCAAAGGTTGATTGCGGCATTTTCTCTATTTGCTTTAAGGATTGTTTTAAGTACATAACCGGAGCAAACCTAAAATTACCTTTAGAAATATTAACTTCACGAATTTTTCCTGCAAAATCATAAACATCTTCAAATAAATATTTATGTATTTGTTTTAATCCGGCAACAGTGCCTGCTTTTATGGTATCAATTTTACCGCTGTCAAACAGTCGCGCAGCTTTCTCTTTGCTTATTTTTTCTTCAGCTTTATTAAGTTCAATCTGATTGGTGATATTTAGCTTGTTTCTTAAGACCATTGTATCGGCTCCAATTATTTCGCTTAAAGCCTATCTTAGAGTATAATTGCTAAAATTTATATAACTGATTTAAATTGCTAACAAATTTGAGATGTTGTTTTTTTATGCTCTTTATTTACTCTCTTAAATCTTTTTCAATAGCATAATCTATTTCTCTTTTTATAGTAACTATTTCATCTTCCGTAAATTTACTTTGTATACATTTTTCAAAAGTTTTTACCATAAATACTGTAATATATTTTTCATTTTCAGATATTTGTTGATTGTTTAGTTCTTTTATCACATTTTGTTTTATTTCCTCATAATTTATTCTTAGTGCGCAAGAAAGCATTTTTGTTGCCTCAGCTTTATCCTCAAAAACAGTTTTTATTATCTTTTTCTGTCCATTTCTTAATCCGATAGCAAAAACGCTCTCTATCACGTTTTGAATGTGTTGATTTCCTATTCTTTCTATAAAGGATATATCTCCGACTGTTAAATTGTATACTGCCTTTTTGTATTCCTTTGAAGCCAATTTTTGCTGCTTATAATTTTTTACTTCTGTAATTACAGGAGTAACCAGTAGTGATGCGGCTTTTAGACGTATTCCACAAAATGCTTTTACCGGACAAAGCAAAACTAATACCGCTATTGAAGTATAAACTATCTTTTTCATTATTTCCTCCTATTTTATCTTATTTAATATTTTAGCTTTTTGTTCCGCAAATTCTTCATTTGTTAAAGTTCCTTGCGATTTTAAAAGGGCAAGTTTTTCTAATTTATCTAATTGGTTATTTTCAATTGGTTTTTTAGATACTTCATATGCTTTATGTTTTGCTATTTTTTTACTTATAAGTGAAGAAATATGAACAATAAGCCATGAAAACATTATTACAGTAAATGCTATAAATGGAACCACACTGATGCGTAAAGTTCCTGCTCCGAATATAAATATAATAATCCACCAAGCATAACATTAGTCCTTTTTCTTGTTCATCCTTTGTTTCTTCTTTATCTGCCGTAATCCAATTAAAGAAACTTGCTATTAAGTACATTATAAGGAAAACAGCCATTAGTACATTAAATGCTTCAAAAGAATCATTTTCAGCGTTACTGCATATAAGTGCAATATTTCCCACTATAAAAACTATAATGAATGTACCCATACTCTATTCCTTATTAAATCACACCGAATCTGCACGCAAAACGCATGTTATTTTTTGAGAAACAAAATTTTAGTTTTTATCTCATCCATCTGTTACGATTTAAGGAATAAGACGGTTTTTGCTGAGCGTAGCTGTTACCATAAACAGTATTGCAAGACTCGCCCCATAATACATAGTAATCATATGACTTCTCATAATATGTAATTGTAGAAATGCCTGCATTTCTTGCCGCTTTTGCAATAGACTTATCCCCAAATGGTCCTATAATACCCAATGCATAAATAGAGCAAGCTTTTGTGGATGTGGTTCCTAAATCTATCGGAATTTCTTTAGTAGTATTTATGTATGGTGTCCCTGAAAATGTACATCCTGCTGTTGCCAAAATTGCTAACATTAAAAACATTTTTTTCATCTTCTATCTCCCTAGTTCAAGTTACAAAAAAATCGCCTGAGCAAGGCGATCGGAGAGTTAGAAAATCATACCATCTGAAATGACCGTTTTAGCCTTTAAAGCTAAAGAGCTTCTGAACATACGCTAGAACCTCCCCGACCATTTTCATGTCGGGGATATATTTATTGTTGCCACACTTTGTAGCTAACAATATGACGATACTATATCCAGCACCGCAGATGATTAAGAGTTTTCTAAGACTCCGAGCCGTCTCCAGCTCACTTATAGCCTATATGGGGATATACTAAATTTCAGTTAACGAATTTTTTCTTTTTAGAATCTGTTTGCTTTTTAAATATGTCTTATTATACTTATCTTCATACATATTATTACTATCTCTATACATGTTAAATTAAAAATTTTAAGATTATGACACAACAAGAAAAATTTGCGATTTGGGATGCCACGCACCCTGAAGTCAAGGAAGTACGTGCTTATCTTGACCGTATGTGCGGTAAAACGCCATTGCCATTGCTCTATCTTTATCCGAAGGACAACAAGGTAAGAGTTACGCAAGATGTTTTGATTGAAGAAAAGGACCATCTGGTCGGGATTTTTCTTGATGAGAACACCGTCGTCTATCTGAAATCGCTGACAAAAGACAGTATGTCATCTCTGTATGAAGGGGATGCAGTTTGGGGTCTTACAGACAAAGAGGTTAAAGCATGGGTTAAAAACCATTTTACGGATTTACCTAACGTGCGTGCCGCAACAAAAAAAGACATCAAATTGCTTAACAACAAGCGTCATCTCTTCTCTACAACATTGGAAATTCTTCAATATCACCATTTGGACACACCACATCTCTCGTCTACCCATCTTGGTTGGATTAAGGATAATGCATATACCGTAGAACATTGGGATGGTGAAACAAGAATTTTCTACTATCTTGAGCATTGCGGAGATTTGCTCGTTTTTTCCGATTACACAGCAGATGAAATTGCGAAAGCAACCGTTCGTGATCAATTCTTTCGTCCGTAAGAGCCTGGCTCTTGCGGATTTTTTTATTTGCCGTTATCAATAACCTTTATGGCATCATCAAGGGTGATTTCACCACCGCGGAGACCGGACGGAATCCGATAGTTATCTTTACCGCACTTGATGTATTGACCATAACGACCAACGGCTAATTGTATTTCTTGTTTTAAACGCGGGTGTATTCCCAAAACCTTGGCTTCCGCTCTCGGTTTTGCACCTTTAAGCAATTCTTCGGCGCGCTCTTTAGTGATGTTAAAAATATTATCTTCACCGGTTAAAGAACAAGACTTGTTACCTTGTTTGATATATTGCCCGAATTTGCCGATATTAACCGTGATATCATCCCCTAAATCAAACGGCAGGCTTGCCAATTTTTCGGCTTGCTCAAAGGTTACCTCTTCCGGATTTAAGAATCGCGGCAAAGCAATACGCTTTGGTTTTTCCGTTGTTGCCGTGGCATCTTCGCCTAATTGAATATAGAATCCGTAAGGGCCTTTTTTTAAGTAAACGTTCAAGCCATCGTGTTGACCTAAACATTTATCTTCCGGCGCAGGTGCTTTTTCGGTTGATTGATCTTCTTCATCTTTCACATCCATTAAAGGCTTTGTATATTTACATTCCGGATAATTTGAGCAACCTAAAAATGCACCGAATTTGCCCAGTTTTATACTTAAATGTCCTTTATGACATTCCGGACATTCCCGTGGGTCTGAACC
>Ga0247608_10005623_pt1 | contig 13488 bp, 15 predicted proteins | sample 176DNAGHGlowgp2_FD_193490 | JGI IMG/M metagenome (GOLD analysis project Ga0247608, IMG submission 193490) | Sheep rumen microbial communities from Palmerston North, Manawatu-Wanganui, New Zealand - 1766 DNA GHGlow gp2 | ecosystem: Host-associated > Mammals > Digestive system > Stomach > Rumen ...
GTCTGCGGCAATTCCCAAGTGTATCTTGAAAAGAGTTGCCACACACGGCCCCATAGCGAACGGTTATTGTCGGTCAGAAAGAGGCCTTGGGTGAGTTGGGCAACGAAACGAAATCTATTTGAAAAGGTTACTTGCATAACAAGAAAGTTGCGCAAAGATACGCAACTTTCCTAAGCAATCGCCATATTAAAATCCAAAGTTATGTTCAAAAAGGGCAGTCAGGGTCGTGTTCGTCAGCATCATCGCCATAAGTCCTGATGAGTTGCGCCTTGTCGGGCCATTCCGCCTTGTCATACCACTCGGCGGCTTTCTCCAAGTCTTTTTTCACCCCAAGGCCTTCCCTATAGCATTGGGCAAGTTGCGCTGCTGCATGGTTCCATTCATTAGGATTTGCCGCAGCCAACTCATACCATTTGACAGCCTCCTTGTAGTCCTGCTTAACCCCATCGCCATTGAAATAGCAATCCGCGACCAAAAGCCTGCCGTACCAATCACCTTGCTTGGCCGCCCTCATGTACCAGCAGAATGTTACCCTGGGGTTCCGCTTGACCAAGTCTCCTTCACGGTAATAGTTCCCCATGTTGATTTGTTGGTCAGTATGGCCCATGTCCGCCAGTTTGCGCCGCAATTTGAAGGCTTTTTGTCCGTCAGGTTCTATGCCCCAACCGACATCGTAACACTCAGCCATCCAAAACATGGCGTTTTCATCGCCTTCCTCACAGGCGGGCAACAATAGGTTTTGTATCCCCTCTTCCAGTTTGGCCTTCAAATCTGGATTGCTTTCGAGACTGTTGTAAGGGTCGTTCCAATGCTCTAGGCAGAAGTCCGTGAAGGCGTCAAGTTCAGATTGATGGTTTGGTTTCATTGGCGTCTTCATTTATGTTTACGTTCCTCCATCCTTTGCTTCCACATATTTGCAACTTCCTCATCCTTCTCGACGCCAATCCCTTCTGAATAGAATTTGTACATCCATTTTTGAGCATGAGACACACCATTTTCTGCAGCCATCTCACACCATTTAAGGCTCTCTTTATCATCCCTATTTCCCAGTCCCACAGAGGAATAGCCATGATGATAGATGGAAAAAAGAGAAAACATGGCATCTTTATTCCCTTGTTCGGCCAAGGACTTGTAATAGCGCAACATTGTCTCTCCGTCAGCATCGGGGTCGTTCTACCAAGAGATAATGAATAAAATTTTATCTGTCACTTTCTTTTGTGCCTTAAAATCGCCTTTTTCCGCCCTCATCCATAGCCTCTTATATTTCTTTTTATTCTCTTCTCCTTCTTCTGCAGACATGTAATCTCCAGCATAACGATAGTCGAGGATTCCAATGCCTTTTCCAGAGTCTATGTTGGCCAGTTTCTCAAGTCGCAACTTGGCCTCTTCCTTATAGTCGCCAATGCACCTTTGCATAGGTACTCTGACACGATAGCCTTTAGGAATCATATCTGCCTCGACCTTTGTTGCATCGTCACACTCCAGAATTGCCTCAAAACACCTGACCGACTCGGCGAGGTCTCTTTCAACACCTTTGCCTTCATAGTAGCACAACGCAAGATAATAGAGCGCATCGACAGAACCCTGCATAGCGGCTTCCTTATAGCGCATAACGGCTTCATCAAACTTTCCCTTGATATGACAGTGAAATCCCTTCAGGAAAGGAGACAATTTTTGGATGACAGGCTTGGTATTTTTGGCATTTTCTAAAGCCGCCTCTTTTTGATTGTTGTTTGTTTGTTCCATAGTCTTCATGTATTTTATAGTTCGTAATTTCTTTCCATCTCATCCGCCTTCGAGCGCAGACGGTCGATGATAGGACCTTCAAGACCATCGTAACCGTTGGCTTTCGTCCAATGGTCGATAACTCTCTCTAAGGGGATGTCCCTCAGATAATGGGTTATAAGGTCTTCAGCCTGAGCTTCAGAGATATGGCGGCTATGCCTTCCAACGCCATAGCCCACAAGGCCACATAATAAGTCTTCAATAAACTGTGACATACAGCAGTCCTCCTCAACCTTTAATGATATAGATGACGGCAATGATGAAGATGACGATGCATACCACGGTAATGATGCCGTAGATGCCAGCTCCTGCGAACAAGCCACAGATGAGTTTAAACAAGCCCTTGATGATGCTTTCAGCGAGAGCAACGGCGAATGCAACGACAGCAATGACGACGAGCAAAAAGATAAAGAAGTTCTCCATAATATTTAAGTGTTTGTGTTTTAGTGCGTTTATGAATTAAAGTATATTATACTAGTATAATATAGTGCGACCATATTTCCGTTCTTCCTTCCATTTTTTCGTTGTTTCGACGGCAAAAAACCTCAATTTAGCGTTCCAAAAAGCGGCACCGAAAAAAAACATTATCTTTGCCTAACAAAAACACAACGTTATGGCTCACAACGACACAAGCAAACACCTCTGGCTATTGCAGCAGTTAAGCGAAGGAGAGATAACCAAAGACGGATTATGTCGTGCTTATAGGAAAGACCATCATTGGGAAAAGTTATCGAAAAGCAGTTTCAAAAGGATGAAGGACGAAATCAAGGAAAAATATGGCATCGCCATCATCAGTGACAAGAAAAGGAAGCCGACCTACTCGATTTCAGAAGAAGACAGGAAAAAAATCCGAAATGGCAAGGCCTTAAAGTGGATGATGACTGCGGCATTAATCGACAGCGACCTTCTTACTTATACCAACATCCGACAAAGAATCATCTTGGAGGACATTCCATCGGTAAAGAAGTTCCTCTCAAGCATTCTTGAAGCCATGAAGCTGAACCATCTGCTGGAAGTGGAGTACAAACTATACAACCGCCCAGAAGCATCTAAACACACCTTAGTACCTCTTCGCATTCAACTTTTCGAACGGCGGTGGTATTTGACATGTAAGATTAACTGTGTCATCCAGACCATCCCTTTAGATTGCATCCAAACTCTTGAAATCCTGGACGTTACCTTCGACCCCAACCAATACAAGGGAATGTTTGTTCCCAAAGAGTACACCAAACACAGATATGGCACCGCAACTCACCTCCCGTTTGCCGGATTAAAAGAAGTCGACATCAAGATAAAAGTTGACGGCGATTATGCCGACTTTTTCCGCAAGCTTCCCATCCACAGCTCTCAAAAAGAAATCGAGCAAAAAGCAGAATACAGCATTTTCCACTACCGTGTTGGGCCTTCCATAGAATTCATGCAAGCCTTGTTGCATCATGGGCCGCATGTGGAAGTTCTCGAACCGGAATCAGTTCGCAACAAGATGAAGGAGATGATTCGGGAGATGGCGGAGAGGTATGAGAAAAAAGTCAAATAAGCCACTGATTCACAAAAGGCAACCATTTGGAGTTGGTATCTTTTACAGGCAGAAAAAGCATGTCACATTGTGGTCCCTTGCTCTGGCTTATGTCGGTGAAGAAAACTCCATCTTTTTCATCGGTCTGTTCATTGGTTGCAGGATAAATCATTGCGACTTTTTTAACTTGAAATAGTTGTTGATACACAAACATTTGGTGCAGGTCGCCATCTGAAGGCTTGCCATCGTTGGGGCACTTCCATTTTGTGTCAAGGATGAAAGTATCATTACTATTGTTTCTTCTGACAACAATATCTGGCCTAATTTGTTTTGTGTCATTTCCGCTACTTGAACTCCAAAACAAATGTCGTTCTTGGTCTTTCACATCGAAATTATTTCTCAAGAGCCTTCGAAGCATCACAAAGACATATTCCTCCCAAAGCTTGTCCATGTCAAACATAAGCGCCAAAACATCTTCCTTGCCATTAATCCCATGTGGAACATAATGCAAGAGAAGCAGTTTTGCCAAGGCAATGGCATCACGATAGTCTTCTGTCTTACGGTCAAACTGTAGCTTTTCAAAAATTTCAGCATCAACGGCTATCTCTTGCAGTTCAGGGAAAGCAAACAACAAAGAAGAAGCCCTTCCGAAAAGATTTTGGTTTTGTGTTACCTGCGGCACCATCGCCAAGGCCTGGCGCAAGATACGATTCATTACATGCTCATAGTCGTAAGTGTTGTATCGCACATAAAAGCGTTCCTTATGAACACAATTTCGCCGCAACTGTTGATTAACCAACAATTTGCCTTTCATTGCATTTCGGTTACCGTCTTCCTTGTGATAGCATTTTACCAAACCGCGATTCAAAAGCTCATCAATCTCATCCAAAAAACGCTTGATAAAAACATCCAAAATCGCACTATTTGTTTTAATCTTTTGACTTGCGGACGAAGGCGATTTTACGTCCAACTTGTACACCTTGGACAGCATGGAAATCAAATTTTTACGCCAATACTTATAATCTGACTTACCCTTATCCGTTTTAGGCAACACCTCGATGGTCAAATCACCAACACACAAAACACCAACAAATTGCTTGAATTTGACCCCGTTATGAATCAATGAATAATAAGGAAACTTTTTCTCATCATTCTCACCAAGGAAACGTTGCAACGCGGAAAGGTGTTCCTCGGTGAGTTTTGAGCCCTTTTTCAAGGTTTCGTATTCGAAGACCTCTATCGTATCCATGCGTCTTAATTCATCAGAGCCGTGATAGCAACATTCATATCAAGCCTATCCCATTCATCGTCGCTAAGCATTCGCCAACCAGGTTCTGCATCACCGTCATAGTCGAATCCTTTTCCGAATTTGCCAACAGGATTCTCTTTTTTCACAAATTCCTCTCCGAGAACCAGCCCTATATTGTAATAATTACCATAGAAATACTCTTGCAGCAAAGGAACAATGTTATCCTTAAAGACCGCTTTAAGGTCAGCCAAATCCTTACACTTCATAAAATAGCTATGGCCAATCTGATGCTCGCGATCCTTCAATAAAACAATACGTTGGTTGATGACATTTAAAAGATCTTCCAAACCAACAGAAAGTCCATGTATTGTCACAGTGTTCAACAAACTTGGATTTGGCATCATCTCTTCAAAACTGAAGCGGCGGCGCAAAGCGGTATCAAGCGCTTCCACACTCCGATCTGCGGTATTCATTGTGCCAATAATGTAGAGATTTGAAGGGACACCGAAATCATTTTTCTGGTTTGAATACGGCAGTTTCACCGTCAACCCAAAATCATTTCCAATACGTTTGTCCGCCTCCAATAAAGTAATTAATTCACCGAAAATTTGCGACACGTTTCCACGATTTATCTCGTCTATTATCAACACATAGTTCTGATCAGGATGATTTATGGCTTCTGTGCACAACTTTTTAAAAATTCCATCTTTTACAGGATATTCCACCTGCTTTGTTTTGCTGTCGGTTTCAGGCTTTATGCCTTCAATAAAATCTTCATAACTCATAGACTGATGGAAGGTGGTGAAAATAATGCGTCCTGCAGCTTTCAATCTGTCAAACTCATCTTTTTGATCCTTTCGTGGGGAACTAAGCAATGATGGATTCAAAATTTCCAAACTTTTATCCACGGTGTGGTAAGTCTTGCCCGTTCCAGGAGGGCCATACAGGATTTGATTTAATGGAATGTTTTGCGGTTTAACTGGCGAAAGTGGTGACGGAATAATCCCCTTGATATTGTTGATTTCTTCATCATAAAAAGTATCTAATAAGTCTTCAACCTCTTTATTTGGAGATTTGCCATCAAACAATCCAAGTTTGTTGATGTCGAAAGTTTTAATATGAGGTTTTGTCCTGTCAAGCTGTGTGTTATGTGACAAAAATAACGAATCGATATTATTCCCATCCCAATCAGCACAAATAGTCATCCATCCATCTTCGTTATTCCAATGAAGATAATTTGCAAATGTCCTATATCCTCCAGCCCTACTGTGTTGAATACTTATCAGTACTTTGTGTTTATTATAGTCTGACCAACTATCTATTTGCTGCTGAATCATAGCATTTTTATATGCCTGACCTGTACTCTTAAAGCTATTTGCTTGAAGCAAAGGAGCAATGTATTGATTAAAGCCTCTGGTGTTTGTTTTGTATGTTCCACCTTTGATAGCGTTAGAGTCGTTCGTGTCCACGAATTCCAGATGTGCCACGAAATACTCCAATAGATGTTTGAAGTTTACATACTCATTACTAGTAAATTTCATATCAAGTGTTTTTTAGTTCAAGAATAATAAATTGATTATTTTATCGCATAAACATTAAGCTGGATCAGGCTTCATAAGAGTCTCCAGCTGATTCAACAGACCTGCTCACCACCCACTTGCTCACTAAGCATACGCAGCGAAGCATTGATTTTTTGTCTCACCATTTCACAAGACTCATATACAAAAAAACTTGTTTTTCCTTCATAGGCATTTTGGGCACATCTGATTATCGAACCTTTTACGGGTTTATATCTTTTAATATCAGCTGGCTCAACTGAAACGATATATTTTGTATTAATATCAATAACATCGCCATCATGCTCTGCATACTCTATTGTATTATCTAAAGCCTTGGTTACTCTGATATAACCAGGAATGGAAGATTCTTCTTTACATAATTCGGGAGCGGCATAAACAATTGACCAATTATGCCGTGGATTATCCACATGAAGAGCACTCAATATGTCGTTTGGAATCTTACAATTCTTTCGAGGTTGGTTTATTCGAAGTTCGTGTATGTAACTTTTAGCAAAAATCCCATTTGTCTCGGGAATCTCTCCATTAAAATCCAGCACATCAAGATACCACTCTATACTTCCTTCCCTTATTTCTTGGAGATTGATAGAAGCAAGTTTATAGCTGGGCTTTATACAAACCACACTGCTTGGAACAAACAAAGATTTGATATCATGACATCCATCAAAAGCTCCTTCTTCTATTATCGTAACACCTTCTGGTATTATTAACTCATCTTCGGCAAAGACACTGCATCGTTTTAGTACCTGCGTGCCGTTTTTTTCTTCAATCGTTAACCAATTCTGTTTCATAGGTCAAGTTATCATGTTTTGTGGAAAGACAGCTTTCCTATTATTGCCTACTCTTTATAGCTTTTCGGCTTCCACTTTTTATGATTGCAAAAATAAAAGATTGTTCAAATACATTCAGTCGCTGAATACAAATTTTTTCAACTTTTCCAAAACTTTCACCATTGCCCATGTGTCAAGTTCACAATAGCGGAGCAAGGCTTCTCGTGCAGATTGGGCATCTTTTAGATTCATATCCTTGATTTTAGTGAAGATAGACATAGTGTCATTACAAGTCATTTATACCACATTTTATTCGGACGCAATAATAATAGGATACCTAACTGACATAAATTGTCAGTAAATAAAAAAACTCCCAGAAAAATCCGAGAGTTTCTTTATTAGACTGAATGTCAACTTTTTAATACTCATCCTCGTTGAAGAAAAAGTCATCCTTCGAAGGATAATCCGGCCAAAGGTCTTCGATGCGTTCGTATATCTCACCCTCGTCTTCGATTTCCTGAAGGTTCTCTATGATTTCTTCCTGTGCGCCCGTACGCAAGGCCCAATCCAACAGTTCATCACGGGTGGCTGGCCATGGAGCGTCTTCCAATTTTGAGGCTAATTCTAGTGTCCAATACATAGTCTTATTAAGTTTGTTTTTGAGGGCGCAAAAGTACAAGTATTTTTTTAACTAACAAGGAGTTTTTATTCTAAAATACAATTAAATTATTTATTTGACTCCCAGTTGTTTTCGTCTACATTGTCTAAATAACCAAAAAAACGCGCCAAAACAAAGAAGTAATCCGACAAACGATTGAGATACTTCAAATCGAGCAAATCGATAGGATGTTCAGAGGCCAAACGCCAGCCCTGACGCTCGGCACGACGGCACACCGTGCGGCACACATGCGCATGGCTGGCCTTCAGGTTGCCACCAGGGATGACAAAGCTCCTCAACTCGGGCAGTTGCTCGTTCATCACATCGATTTCGCGCTCCAAGTAGGCCACATCCTCAGCAGTCAGCACAGGGATCATCTTCTTTACCTCAGAGTTTTCGTCCAAAGCGAAGTGCGACTCGATGGTGAACAACTTGTTCTGTACAGTGTCTAACACGGACTTCATCTCAGCAGTGACGCCTTCCTGGTCATAAAGCACGCCAATGAAAGCACTCAACTCATCGACAGTGCCGTAAGCCTCTACCCTATCGTCATATTTCGCAACACGCAGGCCACCAATCAACGAGGTCTTGCCTTCGTCGCCAGTTTTGGTATAGGTAATATTCTTCATTTAAAATTTAATATTCAAAGATTTAAAGATTCAAAGATTCAAAATTCACCATTCCGCATTTAATATTTAAGCACAAAATCTTGTTTCTCAATGCCTTCGCGGAAGAAGACCACACCAACGCAATAAAGGTCGTAGGTAACCGAAACGTCCTCGTTGCCTTTGATTTCCTCCCAGGCGTCTTCCATGTCGCGGTTGTGATGGATGCCCTCGAAGACAAATATCGACTCAGAAGACTTGTAGTTTAGGCAGTCCGCTAGATAATCCCAAGTGTCTTCCTCGAAGGAGTTGCGGCTGAAGAAGACAAAGCCCGTGTTGAGCCGCTTGAAACGTCCCGAGTCGAACTCCTCCGGCTGGATGAGGTTCACATTGACCACGCCCATCGAGTTGAGCGTCTCCAAGAAGCTCTCCGACTGCTCCAGATAGACCTTCGTTTGCATGTGTCCCAAAGCCATGGCCGTGGCATTCAAGGCGCTCATGTGACCGAACGACACCACCGAGTCAGGCTCGAAATAGCGCACCATGCGATAAAGTAGGCGACTTTGTTTGCGCAGGTTATAGTTGATATGCTTCCGCTTGTCAAACAAACGGGCAATACGGTAAATGGTGTCGTAGTCGCGGTTGGAGCCACTATCGTTCAGCACCTTACGCATGAATTCATAGACAAAGGGCGAATGGATACTGTATTCGCTCTTTCGCTGCCAGAGATATCTTAGATAACTTCCAACCATAACTCAATCATATTGAACCTTTTGCAGGTAATACACCGTCCGCCTTGCCTTGGGTTGCACACTGTTTTGGATGATTTGCGAGCCAAAGATGAGGAAACGGCTGCCATACCATCTCGCCATCTGAGCAAAATATTCGTCATCCACATAATCAGCACCATGAATCGGGGCAAGCTTCTCCTCCTGCAGGTGCATCAACGGTTGACCCTGGGCATCGAAAGCGGCATAACGCAATTTGTTGCGGTAAGGCGAAGCCACGACAAGCTCACCATAGCAGGCCCCTTCGGCGGCATGCGGGAAAAGGTCGAAGGTCAGCTCGTTGTCAAACTTCACAGACTGTTGCCATTGCAGACGGCCCTCCTGATCGAAAGCCAACAGCACCTCGCTGAAAAAGTCGTAGCCGTCAAACACGGTGTAGGTGGATGGGTAGCCGCCATAATAGCCGTAATAGCCATAGCTCATACGCGTTTCCGTGTGATAATAAGGCATGAAGGCCTCGGCAGCAAAAACCGTCAAGTCGCCAAAATCGGTAATACGTGGCGACAAAAACTGAAAGGCTATCTCGCCTCTAGTAGGGTTGTCCTTCTTTTGGTTTTTCAAGCGTTCCTCGCGTACCCTGACACGGTCGGAAGCCGTCAAGGCATGTTCTATCTCAGGCATGTCCTTGAAAAGGTAGATACGGCTGTCCGGCGTCCCCGAAACGAAGCGCACCCACACCACGCCGACACTCTCCTTGTCGAAGTCTTCGGTCACGCCTTGTAGATTGACCTTGCGTCCCGTCTCACGCTCCAAGGTGCCGATGACAACGAGGTTGTGGCCCCCGTCGAACCGTAAGCCCATGCGACCCAAAGCGGCATTGGGGATGTTTTCGTAGCGATAACTGCCCTGCAGCTGACCCGTTGACGAATACACCATGAAAGAAGTGGAGACAAACCTTTTGTTCTCAAACTCCTTGGCAGCCACCACGAAGCAATGCTCCTTGGAGAACGCCTCAGTTTGAAACAAAATGAAACTCGTCGAAGGAGATGGATTGATGGTACGATAGGCATGAGACGTCAAGTCATAGAACGACAAGGAGCCATTGCCGTTTTTGTTGTTCAAGGCCAGCATCATCGTGCCGTCGACGACCTTCACCGACAGGGGCACCGACTTCTCAGGCCATTTGTTCCAAAAGGTCTTATACGTGCCTTCCTTTCGATTGAAACTCACCACGAGGAAATCCAAGGTGTCGGCAGCTTTTTTGTTGCCGTCGTTGACGAAAAGGAAGGCAGTATATCTGCCGTCGCTGTCGGAATCGAAGTATTTGAGTTTCTCGGGCAAGGGGATGAGGTCGCTACGGGTCTCGTAAAGGCTGCTGTCGAGGCATGCGAAGTTCCAGAGGCGGTGTTGTTTCTCCTTATTAATCCTATCGGTCTCGTAGACCATGATGCCATCTGAGAGGCCAACGCTCTGGAAATGGCAGTTCTGGTCCTTGCTCCAACGGTCTACCTCATAGCGCACCGGCTCCACCTGCTGGGCCAAGGCCCAAGTAGAGAGGAAAAGAAATGCTATGAGGAAAAGGTTTTTCATCTTGTTGTCGCTTTGCGTCATTGCGAGTGCAGCGAAGCAATCCAGACCACAAACTTGCACCCTGGATTGCTTCGTCGTTCCTCCTCGCAATGACGCTATCGCGTCTGTATTAGAACTTCACGAACTTCGAAACAGCCGTCGTGCCGTTGGCATAGCGGATGTTGACGAAATACACGCCGCTCTGCAGTTCGCTAACGTTGAGTTGGGCTTCGCCAGCGGTCAGGTTCACCTCATTCACCATGCGACCCGTCATGTCGAAAACGCTGACTTGGGCGTCGTTTTCGAGCACGAACGACACTTGTTCGTTGGCGGGGTTGGGATAGAGGCCGATGGCGTTGTTTTGCTCGGCAACCGACTCGGCGCCATAGGAGATGACCTTCACATAGTCGATTTCCCAAGACGAAGCGGCTTCGGCAGTGCTCTTGTAGACGAAGGCGACATAGAAGTTAGGATAACCCAGATCGTATCCGTCAAGGACACTCCAGACGTTCACTGCGCCAGATTCAACCCATTCATAGTTACCCGTTGAATATTCAAATTCACCAGTGATATCGATCCATTCGGCACCAGCGGGGTCGCCTTGGCCGTCATAATCGACGGAGACCTTCACTTGCAGCGGGTCGCCATCAAACTTCATGGCCGTGCGGAAGCTCAGGAGAGCATCTTGGTTGCCTTGGCTGGAGATGGCGGGGCTGACAAGCCAGTCCTCGTTTTCGTTAGAAGCGCCATCAGCATAGCCGTTCATGTTGGCAAAGGTCGTGCCTTGATGTTCACCATGATGCCATTCCTGTTCGCCAGCCACGCTGTAGGGAGTAAACACGCCGAGTTCTTCATCGAAATCTTCAAAGAAGAGGGTGATGATTTGTTCCGTTGAGCCTAATGCGGTCGGGTAGCTGCCATCGGTCTTGTAGTCGATGTTGGAGCCAGCGTTGGTGTAGGGGAAGATGGCGAAATGATAGGCAGTGGCGCCTTGCAAGTCGCTGAAGGTCACGGTTTGAACACCATAAGCCACATTCTTGGCCATTTCACCATCTGCGACGGGAGTGCCATCGACGGGGACGGTGATGTCGCCCGTGGAGGCCAGCACGAGATACTTGTCAGGCAGCTGTGTGCCCGTGGCATCGACCCAGTCAACGGTGATGCTCAAGCCATCTGCATTGGTCAAGCAATGGAATTCGGTGGGATAGTTGCTCGGCTCCGGGTCAGGTTGGGCGGGGGTGCCACCAGCCTTGTAGAAGCTCACACGCGTATCGATGTTAGACGTTTCAGCATAGCAGCTGAAGAGGGGAGCGTTGTTTTGGGTGTTGGGGTTGAAACGCATGTTATTGCGAGTGTTTTCGCCTTGGGCGACGACTTCAGCCGTGCCGTCAGCGTTGAAGGTAATGTCCCACTCGCCGTTGGCATCGAGCTCGGTCTGCGTCTTCAGGTTGTTGCTGCTGCTGCTTGCGGCATAGAGATAGCCACCCTTCACCTCGTCGAACAAGGTCCAGGCACCAGCGTTGCCTCCCAACGTGAATTGGAACACATCGGTAGCGCTCTCAGCATCGGTGCCGGGAGTAACAGTAATGGCTTCGCCATCTTCTGACACGACCACAGCATTACGGTTGTTGGTCTTTTGGTTACCCATGGCAAGAACACCCAAGTCGTCGTGATGGGCCACGATGATGTAGTTGGCACCAGCCTCAAGACCCGAGGCCGAAGTCACCTTTGTGAATGTCGTTTGAGCGATGCCGCTAACCGAAAGGAGCAGCATGGCCACTAATGAGAATAGAACTTTTTTCATCTTGTTTGAATTTTATGTTTGACAATGAGTTTATAATTCCAATGTCTCGACCTGCTCCACCGCCTTGATTTCGGGGATGACTTTCTTCATCACGGCTTCGATGCCGTTTTTGAGCGTCGACCTGCTGTGGGGGCAGTTGCCACAAGCACCCGTCAGTTCCACAATCACGGTGTTGTCGTCGGTGAGTTCCACGAAGTTGACGTCGCCGCCATCTTGTTGGAGGTAGGGACGCACCTGTTCGAGGACGTTTTTGACTTTTCTGAGGATGGTTTCTTTATCCATACCAAATATATTTTTCGTTGGTAGAGACGCGATTAATCGCGTCTCTACAAGGTTTATGCATTAATTATCGATTGTGCAATCTTGTCAAAGGCTTTTGTGACAGGCGAGTCGGCATCGAGGGCGAGCGGAACGCCGGCATCGCCACCTTCCGCAATCTTCTCCGTGATCGGGATCTGGCCGAGGAACGGCACGCCGAGTTGGTCGGCAAACTGCTTGCCCGTCTCCTTGCCGAAGATGTAGTATTTCTTTTCAGGCATGTCGGAAGGCGTAAAGTAAGCCATGTTCTCCACCAAGCCGTAGATCGGAATCTGCAGGGCTTCTTCCTTGAACATCATCGCGGCGCGCAACACGTCGGCGAAGGCCACTTTCTGCGGCGTGGTAACGATGAGCGCACCCGACACGTTGTATTGTTGCGCCAACGTCAGTTGGATGTCGCCCGTACCAGGAGGCATGTCAACGACCATCCAGTCCAGCTCGCCCCAAAGGGTGTCGTTCATCAGCTGGTTCAAGGCGCTGGTGGCCATAGGTCCACGCCATATCAGCGGACGGTCGGCACCGACAAAGCAGCCTATGCTCATCAGCTTGATGCCATATCGTTCAAGGGGTAGCATCACCGTCTTGCCGTCTTTCTCAAAGGCACCAGGTTGCTCATCGCCAAGGCCGAACATCATCGGCACGGAAGGACCGTAGATGTCGGCGTCAATCAAGCCCACACGCTGGTTGGCGCGTGCCAAGGCGATGGCGAGGTTGGCGGCCACCGTCGACTTTCCGACACCGCCTTTGCCCGATGCCACGGCGATGATGTGCTTCACCTTCGAGAGGGCAGTCTTCTCCTCCACCACCTTGATTTCGATATCGATATCGCCAAACACCTCGGTCAGCGTGCGCTTGGCACCATTCACCAAGATGTCGTTTTTCGGGTCGTTGGCATGTTCCATGACGAGG
>Ga0247608_10005627_pt1 | contig 13482 bp, 7 predicted proteins | sample 176DNAGHGlowgp2_FD_193490 | JGI IMG/M metagenome (GOLD analysis project Ga0247608, IMG submission 193490) | Sheep rumen microbial communities from Palmerston North, Manawatu-Wanganui, New Zealand - 1766 DNA GHGlow gp2 | ecosystem: Host-associated > Mammals > Digestive system > Stomach > Rumen ...
GGTTATCTGTATAATGGTAAGATCGGTTCATGGCTGGAGTCTTGTGGTAATGAGAAACTCAGTACCATAGTCAAGGATATTGTTGTCAACCGTTATCCCGTTGACCAGAAAGCAGGCCTGATGGCGGCTGTCTATATGATGGAGCCGACTTATCCGTATAAAGATGTGAAAGGTAATCTTTGTGACGACGTCCATAGTGTAGCCATCTCGCTGTTGAGCTATCAGAACGATTACAGCATGTTGCTGACAAATCCGAACGACTCGTTGTTCCTGTATCTGGAATCTCATACCAAGTGCGATGTAGACCGTCTGCGTTCTTATTTCGCCAATAAAGATAAGAAAGAGATGCGCGTGCCTATCATGCGACTTGTCTATGAGATTGATCCGGAGATACCTTTGTTGGCGAAATATCCCTCTTCGACCATTAAGGAAATCGTGAAGACTTTCGGTCGTGAGAACATGACGGAGGACGACTGGCACTGCCTGACTGATGGTCGTCTGCTCTCCTGGATGTATAGTCATGAAGACCATATGGCTTGCGAGAGTCTTCGCATCATGACGAAAGGTCAGCCCTATTCGTCGGCACTGGCCTATAAGGTACTGTATAATCTGGACCGTGAGTCGGCCTATGATTTACAGGGCGCGTTCACGCCGATGCAGGTTGGTGAACAGCTGAACGAACGACTGAAGAATGCCGAGCATCTCAGCGACCAGGAGTTCCAGGAAAAGATGAATGATATGATAGAAGTTGGCGGACGCTTCTCGTACTACGCCCAGTTGCATGGCTGGACCGAAATGTATAGTGAGCATACCCGCTGCTTCGACTTCAAGAGTGAAGAGAATAAGGAGCGTCTCGGAGCATACGATGCCAGAACGGCTCTCTACCGTTTCTGTCGTATCCTTGGCGTAACTCCTACTTACCTGATGCCCGATGGTACGGAGTTGTCGAATGGAAAGAATCTCGATCAGGCCGACTTGTCACGGTACAAGAATGAACTGCGTCAAGGCTCTTTCGCCCAATGGATGGCTGCGTTCTATCATGAGGATCCCTTTGCTGACTTCTCTGCAGAGTATGCCTACGAGCATTCTTTGGAGGAGTGGCTGATGGCACTTGGAAAGATCGATATGGCACAGCCTTACTACAAGCGTTTTATCAATGCCAGGGAAGAAACCTCCAACAGAGTGAAGGATGTACGTGACAATTGGGCTCGTGCCAAGGGTAGGGAAAAGATCTGGCGTACGTCTTTCTATGCCTTGAGTGGTATCTGGATCCTGCTGGTTCTCATCTTCGGTGTGAAGGATACAAGCTATCTCCTGAGCCACACGTTCCTGAGTATAGGTCTGCCATTGGGAGGCATGACTGCCCTCATCGTTGGCACCCGTGCCTATTTCAGAGGCTATGATTTCATGTTCTCTTGCCTCTGGGGTGTCTTGGGCGCGCTATCCTCTTTTATACCTATTATTATATTAAGGTACATGAACCAGTCGCACCCCAGTTATTTCAGCCTGGCAATTGTCGCCATTACATTGGTCTATATCCTCATCTGTCATCTGACAGATTTCCGAGGAGACCAGAAAGCAGACAATAAGCTGATAGCCGAAGTGCTCGACAATGATATCAAGTCTACGCTGTTAGAACCTCTGTATTATACCTTCAAGACTAAATCTTACAAGTTCAAGGGTTCTAAGTTTGGTTTACTTAACGATGTGACAGATCAGGTACGTTCCATCAGCGGTGAGAGTGTGCTCCATTATATCCTTTGGAGTCTGCTTGCCCTGATATTCGTCCTTGACTTCATCATATTTAGTCCGAGTCTTATGAACGTCAAAAATCCTGGCGACGTAACGATAAATGCCTCGAAAATAATCAAGCAAATAGAAAGAGACGTAGAATAATGGTTTGTCAGAATTGTCATAAAGAAAACAGAAGCATAGCGAAGTTCTGCAAGTGGTGTGGCCAACCGCTTGTCAGTCAGGACTTGCTTGATAAGCTGGTGGGACTTGACGAAGTGAAGCGTCAGTTGAAGACCATTGTCGACACCTATGCCTATCTCCGCTCACGTAAGGATATTGCCAACGTGCGAATCTCGGTGAATGCTATCGTGATAGGTGAGACTGGTACGGGAAAGACTGCCCTTGCGGAGATCCTCCGTGACTACTTCTACCAGCATAAGATTATCGAGAAGCCGAAGCTGACGATGGTGGATGCGGTGGACTACCAGCGCTTCGTCGATAAATGGGATGAGAATATCAAGAAGGCCAAGAATGGCATCCTGTTTTTCGACAATGTTCAGAAACTCCTGCCCGACAAATATTCCAATCAGGTGAATCCGCTTGACAAGCTCTTTGTGGAGATGGATAAGTGGGAGGATAATCCAATTGTGATTATCTCTGGTCTGACGAAGGGTCTGGAGGACTTCCTGGAGAGTAACCCGGCTGTAGCTAACCGCTTCAAGTATACGTTCCGTATGCCGACGCCCGGATATCAGGAACTTGCTGAGATCTGTAAGCTGAACCTGCGCATGAAATATGGCATCACGGAATTCTCTGAAGAAGCCGAGAGCCAGTTGCTGCGTTTCTTTAAATATCAGGTAAAGATTAAGGATGAGACTTTCGGAAATGGTCATCTGGCCACTAAGACCTCTGAGGACATCTTCACCCAGTTCATCAGCCGTGGTGCTGATGCCAAGCAGGTGGAGAAAGACGATATCAAGGGCTATGTGCCTGAGGAGCGTTCGGTAGAGGATATCCTGAAGGATCTCGATTCGTTTATTGGCATGGATGAGGTAAAGAGTGCTGTCAAGGAGATGGCTTACTCTGTACAGAATGCCATGCAGCGTGCTGAACGCGGACTGGGAGAACAGGAGAAGATGTCAATGCATATTATCCTGACGGGTAATCCTGGTACCGGTAAGACAACGATTGCCAGAAAGTTAGGTGAGATACTTGCGTCGATAGGTTATCTTGACAGTGGCCATGTGGTAGAAGTCGATCGTGCCAAGATGGTTAGTCCTTATCAGGGCGAGACACCGAAGGTGGTAGACCGTCTTTGTGACAAGGCCAAGGGAGGAATCCTCTTTGTCGATGAGGCCTACACGCTGGCACCGCTTAGTGCTTCCGGTGATCGTGACAACCAAGGTGCTCAGGCTTTGGAGAAGTTGATGAAGCGTATGGAAGACGACCGCGGACAGTTTATTGTCATTGCTGCCGGCTATCGTACGGAGATGGAGAACCTCTTCCGTGTCAATCCAGGCTTCCGTAGTCGCTTCAATTATTTCCTTGATATCAAGGACTACTCACCGGAGCAGTTGTTCGAGATCATGCAGGTATTCGCCAAGTCCAAGAAGTACATCTTCTCGAAGGATGCTGAGGAACTGACCCGTAAGATGATTACGGAGATGTATAACTCCCGTGATAAGGACTTTGCCAATGGCCGTACGATGCGCACGCTCTTTGATCAGATATGCAAGAAGCAGGCCCAGCGTCTGCAGGGTGTGGATATCTCGTCGATGAGTAATGAGGAACTGATGACCATCAATAAGGAGGATATTCCTTATGAGGCTCCACAGTCTGTGAATGTCGGAGATTGCCTGCAGAAACTTGACGGTCTTGTCGGACTGAAGGCTGTGAAGAAGGAAATCTCCAACCTGACAGCTTTCCTCAACTTGCAGATCCGCCGTGGCGAGACGCAGACCTTCCAAGGCAAGCACTATGTGTTCACTGGTAATCCAGGTACTGGTAAGACAACTGTGGCACGCATCATGGCTGATATATTTAAGACCTTAGGTGTAGTGTCACGCGGTCAGTTGGTAGAAGCCGACCGCGCCAAACTGGTGGCAGGTTATGCTGGTCAGACAGCTATCAAGACCAACCAGCTGGTAGATCAGGCCCTTGGTGGTGTCCTGTTTATCGATGAGGCCTATACTTTGAAGTCGAGTGATGGTGATACCTTTGGTGCTGAGGCTATTGACACGCTGCTGAAGCGTTTGGAGGACGACCGTGGTAAGTTCATTTGTATCGTAGCGGGCTATACCGACCAGATGCATGACTTCATCGACACGAACCCAGGACTGAAGAGTCGCTTTACACAGACAATCCATTTCGATGACTATACGCCAGACGAGTTGACGGAAATCTTCCTGCATCTGGCACAAGACAAGAGCTTCACTATCGACGATGATACCCGTGCGGCTATCCATCGCCAGTTTGAGCAGCTTTATCTGCGTCGCGACAAGAACTTCGGTAATGCCCGTGAGGCACGCCGTATCTTCAATGAGGCAGTAGAGCGTCAGAGTCAGCGTCTTGTCAAACTGATGAACGATCCGGGCTTCCAGGAGAAAGACATGTATAGTCTGACGAAGGATGACCTGCCGATGGCACAGAGCGAGGCAGCCCGTCCACTCGACGAGGTGCTCAACGAACTCGACGAGTTTATCGGCATGCGTTCTGTCAAGAACTCTATCCGTCGTTTGGCTGTCCAGAGCATGTTCATGAAACAGCGTGCTGCCATGGGTGCCGGTAAGGTTCAGCAGATGTCGATGAACTTTATCCTAATGGGTAATCCTGGTACGGGTAAAACCTCCATCGCCCGTAAGATGGGTGAGATTCTCCAGGCGATGGATATCCTTCCCACATCCCGAGTCATAGAGGCCAGCCGTGCCACTTTGGTAGGTAAGTATATGGGTGAGACCCCGAAGATCGTCAATAATATGTGTGACAAGGCGATGGGTGGCATCTTGTTTATCGACGAGGCCTATACCCTCAGTGATGGTGGCGACCAGTATGGTAAGGAAGCCATTGACACCCTGATGAAGCGCATGGAGGACGACCGTGGTAAGTTTGTGGTGATTGCAGCAGGCTATAAGGATAAGATGGAGGAATTCCTGACGATGAATGCCGGACTGGCCAGCCGTTTTACCCATAAGCTGCATATCGAGGACTATAATGAGGATGAGTTATTAGCCATCTTTAAGCATATGGCTCAGAAAGAGCAGTACACGCTGTCACCGCAGGCTGAGTTCAAGGCACTTGATACTATCTATAAGATGGTACTTGCCAAGAACGAGTCGTGGGGTAATGCGCGAGAGATGCGTAATCTCCTTGATGCTACTATTCAGAAACTCTCGGAGCGTGTGTCTCACATGCCGCCGGAAGAGGTTACAAAGGAAACATATCAGATTATATTACCAGAAGATATATAAAAGATGATCATTTGTCCAGCTTGTAAAGAAGAGATAGAGGACGATTCCCACTATTGTGATCAATGCGGACAGGCATTGCTCTTTTGCAATCAGTGTGGTCGTGTAGGACTCGGCAGACGTTGTACGCACTGTGGCGGACTGATGGTTTCTCCGGATGCCCGTCAGGCCCAGAAACAGCCAGAACAGTCTGGTATGTCCAATTTCTCAACGAATGTGTCGACGGAAATGGGCGTATCCCAGAACAATGTGCCAAAGGGTGGTATGCCTGTGCTGACACTCGCCAATGACAGTCTGAACATCCGTATCGTTGCCATGAATGGTGCCATCATCGGCCGCCGTAAAGGACCATACACACAATTCTTTGAACAACATGCCTATGTGTCGGGTGTCCATGCGCAATTGAAATATAAGGCTGATTCAGGTTGGTGCGTGACCGATAAGCATTCTTCAAATGGTACGAAGTTGAACCAGCGTACCATACAGCCAGATGTAGATATGTCGTTGAACAATGGTGATGTGCTCACTATTGCGAACCTCAATCTGCAAGTCATAATCAGATAAAGGAATGATTAAAATAGATATAACAGCAGCCAGTAGGATTGGTTGTGTGAGACACCAGAATGAGGACATGATACTTGTGGGAAACCATTTCGTCAGAGATGATGCTTTCTCCACATGGGTAGAACTGACTAATCAAGACCGATATATCGTCGCAGTTGCCGATGGTATGGGAGGCCATAATCGAGGCGATATCGCCAGTAGCGATGTCCTGCATAATCTTCAGTTCTATTATAACGACCTTCCAACAGGCTTTGGTCCTAGCGAGTTTAATGAGATGGTGGTGGAATGGCTCGACGGCATCAACAATATGGTAGCCTCAAAGGGACGTGCTGATGAACAGTATAAAGGTATGGGCACAACCTTGGTGGGCTTCGCTTTTTATGAAGGGGAGTACTACTCGTTGAACTGTGGTGACAGCCGCTTGTATCGTTTCCGTCAAGACGATCTGCTTCAGTTGACGACCGACCACTCTCTCAGCAACCTCTTAGGATCAGAGAAGCATACGAGCGTCATCACCAATTGTATTGGCGGAGGATGCACCACGTCGTATATTGATATCGTCAGGATGACCTCGGACATCATGGTGGACGATGTGTATCTGTTGTGCAGTGATGGATTGACGGACATGCTGAGCAATCAGAATATTTCCCGTCTTTTGGCGGCAGGTGCTGATGCCAACGCATTGTGCGATGCTGCGATTGCAGCAGGCGGATTAGACAATGTGTCCTGCTGTCTCCTTAAGTTTTAAATTCAGATCGAACAATGCCACTTAGATTACCTGACAGACTTCCGGCAATTGATATTCTGAAGGATGAGAATATCTTTGTGATGGACAACACCCGTGCCCATTCGCAGGATATACGTCCGCTGAAGATTGTCATCCTTAACCTCATGCCGTTGAAGATTACCACCGAGACCGACCTCATCCGTCTGCTCTCCAATACGCCCTTGCAGCTCGACATCAGCTTCATGAAACTGAAGAGCCATACGCCCAAGAACACCCCCATCGAGCACATGATGATGTTTTACCGCGACTTTGAGGAGATGCGTAACGAGAAGTTCGATGGCATGATTGTCACCGGCGCTCCTGTCGAACAGTTGGAGTATGAGGAGGTGAGCTATTGGGACGAGATTACCGATATCTTTTCCTGGGCTCGTACCCATGTCACCAGTACCCTGTATATCTGCTGGGCCGCTCAGGCCGGCCTTTACTATCACTACGGGGTGCCCAAGTATCCGCTGCCGATGAAGATGTTCGGCATCTTCCCCCAGAAGCCGCTCAATCCCCAGCTGCCTATCTTCCGAGGCTTCGACGATGAGTTTATGATGCCTCACAGCCGTCATACGGAGATTCGTAAGGAGGACATCCTGGCCCATCCCGAGCTGAGTCTGATAGCGGAGTCCGACGAATGTGGCGTGAGCATCGTGATGGCCCGCGACGGGCGTGAGTTCTTTATCACCGGCCATCTGGAGTATGCGCCCAACACCCTCGACAATGAGTATCGGCGCGACAAGGATATCCGTAAGGATGTGGCGCTGCCGAAGCATTACTATCGCCATGACAACCCGGCTGAGGGGCCTCTGGTCACTTGGCGCTCACATGCCAATCTGTTCTATACCAACTGGATTAACTACTACGTCTATCAGGAGACGCCGTATAATATTGACGACATAAAATAAGTGCAGCTTGACACCATTAGAACTATTGTCCCCTGCGAAGAATCTAGCGTGTGGCATCGCGGCTATCGACCACGGTGCCGATGCTGTCTATATTGGGGCGCCCCACTTCGGTGCCCGTGCTGCTGCAGGTAATAGTCTTGAGGATATTCGGCAGCTGTGCGCCTATGCCCATCCCTTTGGTGCCAAGGTATATGTGACGGTGAACACTATCCTTTACGAGGAAGAACTGGACGAGGTGAAACAGATGCTCAGCGATTTGGCTGAAGCAGGTGTTGATGCCATTCTTGTTCAGGACATGGCAGTGTTGAGCCTTTGTCCTAAAGGAATGACTCTTCATGCTTCCACTCAGACCGACAACCGTACGCAGGAGAAAGTGCAGTGGCTCAAGAGTCTAGGATTCTCCCGTGCAGTTCTGGCCCGTGAGTTGTCTGTTGAAGAGATTGCCGGCATTCATCAAGCCGTACCCGACATGCCGTTAGAGGTGTTTGTCCATGGAGCCCTGTGTGTCAGTTATTCTGGTATCTGCTATGCTTCGCAGTATTGTTTCCGTCGGAGTGCCAACCGTGGAGAGTGTGCCCAGTTTTGTCGTATGCGCTTCTCTTTGGAAGATGCCGACGGCAAGGAGATTGAGCATGAACGCTATCTGCTTTCCTTGAAGGATCTGAACCAGAGCGACAACCTGCTGGCCTTGGCCGAGGCGGGGGCTACCTCCTTCAAGATAGAGGGCAGGCTGAAGGATATCTCCTACGTGAAGAATGTGACGGCAGCCTATAGCGAGCGACTGAACGAGATCGTCCGACAGCATCCTGACAAGTATTGTCGTGCCTCGTTGGGGCATTCCACTTATACCTTCCAGCCCGATTTGAGAAAGACATTCAACCGTGGGTATACAACCTATTTTGCCCACGGCCGTCAACCGAATATTGCTTCCTTTGATACGCCGAAGGCCGTAGGTGAGTTTGTGGGCACTGTGAAGGAGATCCGTCACGACTCTTTTAACGTGGCGGGAACGGCAAGTTTTGCCAACGGCGACGGACTATGCTTCCTCAATAAAGACCACCAGTTCGAGGGCCTTCGTGCCAATCGCGTGGCCGGAAATCGCATCTGGCCTTTCCGTATGCCTCAGGGCTTGCGCCCAGGCATGGCTTTATACCGAAACAACGACCAGGAGATGGAACGAGTACTCTCCAAGACGAGTGCTGTACGTAAGATTCCTGTTTGTCTGTCGCTTCAGGCTGTTGACGGCGGCTTTGAACTTTCCGCCAGTATAAACCCGTTGCCGTCGGTTAGTTGTTATTTCCCATTAGAGCATCAACAGGCACAGAAACGGCCTCATGAGAATATCATCCGACAACTTACAAAGCTTGGTGATACAGTCTATGAGTGTAAAGATGTCCATCTGCCAGACAACTTCTGTTTCTTTATCCCAAACAGCATCCTCTCTGAGATGCGCCGGGCTTTGGTGGATCAGCTCCAGAAAATGAAAATCCCTTCAAATGAGCCGACCCCATCTCGTGGACTCCCTGCAAAGGCTCCTGCATATCCATATCCTTACCTCTATAATATCTCAAACCACCTCTCCCGTGATTTCTATGCCGTTGATGATCTGACGGCTTTTGAATTGAAGGGTGGGGAAGGCCCGCTGATGCAGTGTCGTCATTGCATCCGCTACAGTCTGGGCTATTGTGTAAAGCGTGGTGGCAGGCGCCCGGAATGGCGCGAACCCCTTTCTCTCGTATTAGGCGATGGTCGCCGTTTTCGCCTTGAGTTTGATTGTGCCCAATGCCAAATGAACGTTTATGCGGCCTGCGGCCAGAATGATAAATGATGATTGATAAAGAATACAGGCGCGGTTGGTGCCATAGGCTGAGAAGATGGATGATTGTTTTATCATTCGTCATTTATCATTTGTCATTTACCGTAGCGTGTTACAACAAGGGACCTATTACGCCCGATGCCTGGGATCTGACAAAACAGCAGCTCGACTCGATCTCTTTCTATACTACTCATCATTACACGCAGAACTATAATTTCGTGGTGACGGGCGACTCCTTGGTGGTTGTAGCTCAGCAGCCAGAGGATATGGCAGTGCCCGAGGTGGTATCGATAGAGATAGAGGCGATAGGTAAGGAATGGCAGAAAGACTCTATCACACTACGGAAGAACGAACGTATTGTTGTGGCTGACATTAAGACCGTGCCTTCGGATACCATTGACTCTGTCTGGGTGAAGGTGGCACGCGACCAACTGACCTTCGGTTGGGTACATGAGAATGAACTGTTGGCCAAGGTGTCGCCAGACGACCCCATCAGCCAGTTCATCGATTTCTTCTCCGATACCCATCTGCTCATATTCCTGGCTTTCTGTGTGGTCATCGTTGCAGCCTATGGCGTGCGCCGTCTGATGAAGCTTGGAGCAAAGATTGTGCATTTCAATGACATTCCGTCGTTCTATCCCGCCACATTGTGCCTCCTGGTAGCTACCTCGGCAGTCATCTATAGCAGTATTCAGGTGTTCGGCCCCGAGTCGTGGCGCCATTTCTATTACCATCCCTCGCTCAATCCCTTTGCATTGCCGCTGCATTTAGGCCTGTTCGTCACCTCCGTTTGGGCCATCATCATTGTTGCCATCGCTACGGTCGATGATGTCACCAAGCATTTGTCCTTGGGTGAGTCTATCCTGTACTTAGGCGGACTGGCTGCCATCTGTGCCGTCGATTATGTCATCTTTAGCATCACCACTTTATATTATATAGGCTATCCCTTGCTGATAGCCTATTACGTGTTCGCACTACGTCGCCTTTCTCTGCAGTAATGTATTTGAACCGTTGATTATACCATTATCAGTTCGCTCATCACCATGTCGCTGACGAAGAGGCCCTTGCGGGTGAGATTCAGGTGGTGGTCGGGAGATAACTGTAGCAGTCCACCGTCGATGGCTTGTTGTGCTTCTCTGAGGCAGTATCGGCGGTGCTTGTCGGACAGCAAAGTGAGGTCGAGCCCCTCTTTAGTACGCAGGACAGTGGTAATGGCATCGTTATAGCGGGTGTCGTCGTCGAGCAGTTCTTGTTCGAAGCATGGCTGTTCTTTCTCTATCCCCTCCATATACTGGCGGATGTTGCTGACGTTCCAACGACGGCAACTCTTCCCGTCATACGAGTGGGCGGCGGCACCGAGGCCGATATAGGGCGTCTGGTTCCAGTAGCTGGAGTTATGGCGGGAGCGAAAGCCTGAGCGGGCGAAGTTCGATATCTCATAGTGCTCGTAGCCTGCGGCCTCCAGACGGTCGATGAGGGTGTAGTACATCTGGCGTTCCAGCTCCTCATCGGGGAGGGAATCCCTTAATGGCTGATCCTGCGCAACCTGCTGATGGAGTGGGGTGTCTTCCTCAATCATCAGACAGTAGGCCGACAAGTGTTCCACTTCGAGCGCGAGGGCATTGTCGATATCGTCTTGCCAAGCCTCGATAGTCTCGCCGGGAAAGCCATACATCAGGTCGATGCTGATATTCAGGAAACCGACCTGACGCAATCTGCTGACAGCTTCTCTGGCCTGTTGCGCCGTATGGCGACGGTGCAGAAAGTGAAGTCGCTCATTGCAGAAGGTCTGCACGCCCATCGAGACACGGTTGACGGGAAGGGCGGTTAATGCCTCGGCAAACTCTGGGGTGACATCGTCGGGATTGCACTCGATGGTGACCTCGGCAGACTTTTCCACCTTATTATATATATATAGGGCGTCGAAGAGTTGCTGGAGCTGGGAGATGGTGAGTTGCGATGGTGTGCCTCCGCCGAAGTAAATGGTGCCAACAGACTCTCCAGCGGGCCGACAAGAGACCTCGTGGCAAAGGGCATCGACATAGCGCTGACGGAGCTTCAGGCTTGTCGTAGAATAGAAACCGCAATAGATGCATCGGCTTGCACAGAATGGGATATGAATATAGATTCCTGCCATAATGAATGCAAAAATACTAATTTTGTTTAATATTTGCAAGAATCTTTTGGCTATTTCTCGAAAAATGTCTACCTTAGTGCCCGCTTAATAGAAATATTCACCTAAAACCAACAATGATATGAAAGTATATCAGACAAACGAAATCAAAAACATTGCACTCATTGGCAGTGCGGGTAGCGGCAAGACTACTCTTGCCGAGTCAATGGTCTACGAAGCTGGCATCATCAAGCGCCGCGGCAGCGTAGAGAGTAAGAACACCATGAGCGACTACTTCCCTGTGGAACAGGAGTACGGCTATTCGGTGTTCTCAACTGTTTTTCATGTGGAGTGGAATAACAAGAAGCTCAACATCATCGACTGTCCGGGAAGTGACGACTTCGTAGGTGGTTCTATCACCGCTATGAACGTGACCGACCAGGCTGTAATCCTTATCAACGGCCAGTATGGTCCTGAGGTGGGTACGATGAATGCTTTCCGCAACACAGAGAAGCTGAAGAAACCCGTTATCTTCCTCGTAAACCAGCTGGATCGCGACAACTGCGACTACGACCAGATTCTTGCTCAGCTGAAGGAAGTGTATGGTCCGAACTGCGTGCCCGTTCAGTATCCTATCCAGACCGGTGCTGGTTTCAACAGCGTGATCGACGTGCTGCTGATGAAGAAGTACTCTTGGAAGCCCGAGGGTGGTGCTCCCATCATCGAGGATATCCCTGCCGACCAGTTAGAGAAGGCAAAGGAGTGGAAGGCTGCTCTGGTAGAGGCTGCCGCTGCCGGCGACGATACGCTGATGGAGAAGTTCTTTGAGAGCGAGGACCTCAGCGAGGACGAGATGCGTGAGGGTATCCGCAAGGGCTTGGTGACACGTTCTATCTTCCCTGTATTCTGTGTCTGCGCTGGTCGTGACATGGGTGTACGCCGCCTGATGGAGTTCCTCGGCAACGTGGTTCCCTTCGTCAGCGAGATGCCTGTCATCAAGAATGCTGCCGGCAAGGATGTGCCTGCCGACGCTTCTGCACCTACTTCTCTGTATTTCTTCAAGACAGGTGTTGAGCCCCATATCGGTGAGGTTCAGTATTTCAAGGTGATGAGTGGTGTCGTGAAGAGTGGCGACGATCTGACCAATGCTGATCGTGGCTCTAAGGAGCGCATTGGCACACTCTATGCTTGTGCTGGTGCCAACCGTATTCAGGTTGACGAACTGCGTGCTGGTGATATTGGCTGTACCGTGAAACTGAAGGATGTAAAGACCGGTAACACACTGAATGGCAAAGATATTGATAATAAGTTCGACTTCATCAAATATCCTAACTCTAAGTTCTCTCGTGCTATCAAAGCCGTCAACGAGGCTGAGACCGAGAAGATGATGGCTGCCTTGCAGAAGATGCGCCAGGAGGATCCTACATGGGTGGTAGAGCAGTCTAAGGAGTTGCGCCAGATTATCGTTCATGGTCAGGGTGAGTTCCACCTGCGTACCTTGAAGTGGCGTATGGAGAACAACGAGAAGATCCAGATTGAGTATATCGAGCCGAAGATCCCATATCGTGAGACAATTACGAAGATGGCCCGTGCTGATTATCGTCACAAGAAGCAGTCGGGTGGTGCTGGACAGTTCGGTGAGGTACACCTGATCGTAGAGCCATATACCGACGGTATGCCTGATCCTACCTCATTCACCATCAACGGCCAGGAGTTCAAGATGAACATCAAGTCTAAGGAAGAGAAGGATCTGGAGTGGGGTGGTAAGCTCGTGTTCATCAACTCTGTGGTTGGTGGTGCTATCGACCTGCGCTTTATGCCTGCTATCCTGAAGGGTATCATGGAGCGCATGGAACAGGGTCCGCTCACAGGATCTTATGCTCGTGACGTCCGCGTCATCGTCTATGATGGTAAGATGCACCCGGTTGACTCTAACGAGCTCTCGTTCATGCTCGCAGCCCGTAATGCCTTCTCGGCAGCCTTTAAGGAGGCAGGTCCAAAGGTACTTGAGCCTATCTATGATCTCGAGGTACTGGTTCCCGCTGACTATATGGGTGATGTGATGAGCGACCTCCAGGGACGTCGTGCCATCATCATGGGTATGGATTCTG
>Ga0247608_10005628_pt1 | contig 13479 bp, 18 predicted proteins | sample 176DNAGHGlowgp2_FD_193490 | JGI IMG/M metagenome (GOLD analysis project Ga0247608, IMG submission 193490) | Sheep rumen microbial communities from Palmerston North, Manawatu-Wanganui, New Zealand - 1766 DNA GHGlow gp2 | ecosystem: Host-associated > Mammals > Digestive system > Stomach > Rumen ...
TCTTGGAGAAGATCTTGTTACATATGCATCAAACCTTTTAGATTTAACCGACGGAACTTCTTATAATGACCTTGTTAAACGTGGTTATTATAAAGGGAGTCCTAGATGGAAAAGAGATTTATTCTCATTCTTGTCTAGTACCGGTATTCATAACTGGCATAAATCAATGCCATAGTTCCTCGGTGGAAGCGGTGCTCAAGGTCTTAGAGAAACACAAAACTTCTACAAACAGCTTCGTCCTGATTGGTATGGTTGGGCTGAAGATAAAATATTTAAAGACGATAACGGTAATTGGACCGAATGGTAATATGGATAAAAATAAAGAAAAGAAGCTGCGTCAACAGTTATAGCAGCGTAAACAATTGGCAAATCAGGCCAATCAAGCAAGATTAAATAAAGCAAAGGCTTATTCAGAAGAAGCGCCAACTCCGTAGAATTTAGCTCGCATGTTTTGGAATTGGTTTAATGGCACGAAAATACTCAACGGGCAAAGTCAATATATAACTGGAGATGCTCCCGTTGGTGGAAAAAGACATCAACTATTAAATCTTCAACAGCTGAGGAATCTTCAGCTTAATGTTTTGCGTAATAAATCTGCTAGAGAAGCTCGCAATGCTGTAAATCGCATTACTGAACAAGATGCTGTACGTCAAATGATAAGAGAGCGATATCCAGAAGAAATTGAATATAGACAAAACCATAATTCGTATCCCGAACAAACCTTAGACTACGAATACGATAATGGCGGATTTGATCCAGCTTCTGAATTATTCGAATATTTTTATGGTGGAACAGATACAGGATATTGGATGAAATAGAATTCAATAAATCCATTTAGATAATAACGTATTTCTGCGTATCACCAACTGATTAAAACAAAGAAAGCCTCAAAGGTCTATTATTAGACCCTTGGGGCTTTTCTTTTGCTCCATAAACTCTTCGTGAGTTATTAAATAATCCTCCTCAGGGACACTCTCCCCGGAGCAATATACTCCAGGAAGAAGGTCACATAAGTATTTATTCACCACTTTGTCTTTTCCATCCCAGAATTCACATATTCTGGCAAAAGACTTACTCTTACTGTGACGAAGTCCCTTTAGAAGATTTTTTATATCTGAATTCGTTATAACAAAGACATATAGAACATAGTTTTTACCTCCTGCTCTAATATAATCTTTCCCATACAAATTTGGAGATTTACTGAGGTTTATTTCTCTTTGTATTGTGTTTTTATTTACATTATCTGCATCATACATTAAAAATATATGATTATCAAGATAAGGTTTATTCTTATTATATGTATATCCGTCAATAAATCCAGCTTTTTCACTAATATCGCTTGTAGTAATAGCCTCATCTAATAACGGTATAATAAGCTTCATTTGTGTACTCATAGGTTTAAGGTTTCAGAGCCATCACCTTCATAATAAGCTCTACTATGTTCCCATTTGTTGTTCTTCTGATGCCAAGCAATCTCTGTTAATGTATCTGTTATAGTTTTCCATCTTCCTAATAAAGTAAGATCGTCAAACTTAAATACACGAATTTCATAACTTCCAGTAGTATCTATTGCAATTATATAAAATTCAAAATACCATTCTTCAGTATTTTTTTTACATTCTTCTCTTAAATACCACTTTACAGCTAATTCATAATACATTAACTGTCTTAAATAGTCATACTGTTCTATACTTTCTTCAAAGTGCCACAGCTTAGCTGTAGTCTTTAAGTCCATTATAGTAGCCTTCTTATTCTTGAAGTCTAACGTAAGACTATCTAACAATGATTTACATTTAACTTGGTTATAATTCCAGTTAATATGAAACTCATGGTGTGTAGTAATCTTGATGTCATCATCAAAATATCCATTTAGATTAGGAGCATTTTCTACTTTTCCTAATGGCCACAATAACTTCCAAGCTAGTTTATGAGCTTCGACATTATTGCGAATTTTTTTCAACATTTGGTACTCAGAAGGACTGATCATCTGTTTCCTTTCAGGATCTTTCAGATAATCAATATAATCCTTCAACGTAGAGGCTATTTTAAGGCCTTCTGACAGCATTTTATCTTCCGACTTTCCTGCTGTGCTATACGCTTCTTTATAAGCGCTTAGAATGGCTCTATTGGGCTCTATTTCAACGGTATTTGCTAATGCCTGACAGAACTTCTCCTGCTGTGCAGAAAAAGGTCTACTTTTGTCCCATACTACGTATGTCTTAAGGAACTCTTCAGGCTGCAACAGATACATATGGATAAGACTTCCACGCTCCAACACAGGATTTTTCTCCTCTGGAGGAGGATCTGTTAGCATTTTATGTAAATAGGCTGGTCCCTTCTGTAGAAACCAGCCTATGTTACTATTTGAGATACGAGTTAAATCCTCGTAATACGGTTTATCAATTACCATCTTGTTTTGGTTTATGTTTCTCAACATATTTACGAACACTGTCTCCGTCTTTCAGTACATTCTTGGAGAAATACCTTAAGAACTGTTTTAGCTCTTCTAATGCTCCATCAGGAGTAGGATATTTCTTGTATCCAAGTATAAATCCGAAAGGAGTATCTGTATTAATACACCACTCCCATCCAGATGCAGTATACATGATAGACATTCTAACAATGTAGTTTGCTTCTTCTAAGCTCATTTTCGTGCAATATTAAGATCGTTAAGCAATTCATCAAATGTAGCATCAGGATTATTCTGATGTTCTTCTCCGAATACCACAACATTATCGTACGAAACAACGCTCATTGCACTACAACAGAACTCAGCAGCACCTTCTATAGACTCTTCTGTATCGAAATATTTTCGTAATACAGTTTTGACTATATCCTTATCTATACTCTTAAATGTACGCTTATAACGTATACGAGAGCATCGATCGTTCAGGTACTTATTGATTTCATTTTCTTCGTTTGCAGTACAAAGAATAAGCTTTTTACAGGTAGGCTTAACACCATCAAAAAATCCCAAGAGAGCTGGCAGGTACCAGTTTTTATCAAGTTCATCCATAATGATGCATACATCATCACTGACCTGTGCAAAGAATGACTCTATGTCACCTGCTCGCACAGTACCATTAATGACTATAATAGGCAGATTAGACTTTAAAGCTGTCTTCTTAGCCATAAGAGTCTTACCTGAACCTTTAAGACCGCTAAACAGCACACCTGTAGTTAATTTATCGGTCTTATTATAAGTATTGACGATCTTGTCCATGAACTTCTCGTCAGATTCACTGAGATAGTAATCATCAGGGAATATAAACGGATCGATCTCTGATAGACACGGATTGTCCATCTGAGTATTGTGAAGTTCATATATTTTACCAGCTTTTAACGTATAGTTACTACCTGACGGTATCGGCATGATATTATCGCCATTCTTTATAAAAGAATATTTACTTTCCATTTTTGTTCTTAAGTTCTTCAATCATCTCGTTAACCTGTTTCTGATTACGTACCAGATACAGTTTTGTTTTAGCGTGATGCTTGTGTAAATAATACTTAAAGAGTTTCCAGCGTAAGGGGAACGAATCTCCCATAAGGCCTTTACATTCTACTATAAAACCTCGTCCAACGAAGTCTGGTAGATATGTAATAGGTCTTATTTTTTCGCCTAAAAATTCGAACTTTGGAAGAAGAGTAAAATGCTTTGGCTCATACTTAACAGGTATACCTGCTTTCATAAAAGCTTCATACGTATAGAGTTCGAGTTTGCTGCGGAAATGCAGCCCATACGCATCGACCTTCGTCGCATTCTTAACCCTTCCCTTAGATTTCATTTTTAAGAGTTATCTTAAAAGTGTTTGCATCCTCGATCAGTTTGTTAATCTCTTTTACAGTTTTGTTAAATTCATACTTAGCTATATAAAGACTTCCTACTAGACCAATCAATGTTCCCATCAGGGAACCTATTACACATGTTATCATATCTTTCTACTGTTTTAGTTAACCAATCCTTTACAGCAAAGAACCCGTTAGCTTTAACAGCATCGGATACGTCCTTTGCTTTAAACTTTTTATGAACAAATATAGCATCTAGCTTATATTGCTTACTATACTGTCTAGCATTCTTCATACCAGCGACATCTCTATCGTATAGTATGATGATATGCTTCCATTTGCTTCTTAGAGATTGAAGCGTGTCATCGGGTATGAAAGTAGTTTCGCTACTCGAAGATATTGCATTAAAACCCATTTCATATAGGCACATTACGTCTTTTAAAGATTTAGTAATAATCAAAAGATTTCCACCATCAGGATTCAGTTGTTCTAAACCCTGTACATGGCGCACGGTTAAGTTTGTCCTCCATTTAGTATACTTACTTGCTAGTGGTCGATATATTTTAAACTTATCAAACACTTTGTATGCATACATAGGATTATCTTCTTTGTATACTCCTCTGACAATACTGTTGCAGAGAAAATACTTAATACTAAACACATTAAAATGACGCAACGTGTCTATTGAAATATGGAATTGTTTCCAATAGGCTTTATCAACCTCTGTAAATGGTTGACGAACTATTCCGATATCTGTTAGCCCTGAATCCACCGTTTTTACGTATTTTGGTTTAACCTCACCGCTCATCGGATTCATTTTTCGGACGATGCGTAACAGCTCTCGTTCAAGCTCTTCACGAGTCTGTATTCCTTTATAAAGCTTCATAAACTTTATAGCGTTTCCAGACTCTCCAGTCCCATGATCCTTAAATAGTAGATCTCCAGTCTTACTAGGAAATATAGCGAAACTGGGGATCTTATCGTCTGGGCGCAAGGGGCTGTTCATAAGTTTTCCAGGCTTAAATGAGCCTAAATAATAAGCATAGATGTCATAGTCGCTCACTTTCTCCAACAAGTCTCTAAGACTCATTGTGATAGCTGTTTTTGTACTATACATAAGCTTAAGCTTTGTGGGTGCCAGGTGAGATTCGAACTCACATTTCTATACAATATTAATTATGTATAGACGTTACCATTACCTTACTGACTCCATTTAAGATACACATAGAGGGTTACCCGAGCATATACCCGAACCATTATGGGGATTCTTCGGCCGACTCAAAAGTCGCTCAACCACACCCGTTTATGACTTACGTCAAAGCTCATGTCCTCTTATTACTACTCCACTCTATTTCAAGTTTTGCCCCATAAGAGGTATGTGTATCTATTTGTTAGGGGCTGACGGATTACTCCATCAGTCCTCCACCACTGACCTTTAATTTGTTTCAATTCGAGACGCTGTCACCCTGCACCTTTCACCCAATAAGGCAGGCTTGGGATTAGTTTACTCCAAATGGTTGTCAGCACCACTGACTTTTTCCATTATAATATTTAATAGCGGTATAGGATATGGTTTGTTACGCCAATACGCAATTCTATTCCAACTATTAAAAAGGCAGGTCGTCAGCACCTGTAGAGTCTGCAGTCACCGGAGCACTGTTGCCAGCGAGCGGGTCGTTAGGCTTTTCGACGTCAGCCTGTACGGGACGCTCCAGAAGATCGTTCTTCCAAAGCTTAATCTGCGACTCTGTTACACTCATAGGTTCAACAAAAACACCAAGACTAGATACTTTCGTATAACCATTCTTGTCGTAAACAACCTTCAAACGAAGCTTTGTTTTCTCCTCCTTCTCGAGAGCCAAAATGGTTTTAACCCAATTTATCATCTCTACAAAAGAAGATCCTTCAAAGTCTGGATGTGTTCCTAATACAGAATCAATAATCTGAAGGATACGACCGAACTGCTGATCATCACGCTTCTGAAGGTCTTCATCAGTCTTGATCCACATATTCTTCTCGTTCTTCCACTCAGTCATTGTTGCTGTTTGGCCATTCTCATTCTCGAAGATTATCTCCAAGAAATCACGACCATTAGGAGTCTTGTTTACGTTAACTTCTTTCAAAGTTATATTCTCGTTAATGCCTACAGGCATATATGAACTACTAAACTCAGTATTGTTTGTAGTTGCGGTTTTTGTACTATACATAGTTCCTTAGATTTTATTCAGGTTTATAAACTTTATCCCAATATGTTGTTATACTTCCATCTTCATTGCCTGTTGCAATGACGATATCTTTTCCCGCGATATGACGAGCACGCGCCTGCATTACACTTGTTTCGTCTTTCGTTTGAAATGAAATATGTGTTTCGTTCCCTTTTCGATAGACATAACCTACTGCATCTGCAAGTCCACATACAATTCGACCTAATTTTCCAATAAGGTCTATTTCTCTCGCATTTACTTCTTGTCCATCTTTATCTGTGATACTATCTTTGACATGTCCTATAAGTATGAACTCATCACAGAGATCCTTGAACATATCAATTACTTTCTTTACAGCATCTCGAAGATATTTATAACCGCCACCTTTCGGTAGAGTTGTAATATCGTCGCCTTTCCAATTTTTGCCCATTTCTGTGCGTCTGTAAATGTTAGCTGCATATCCTAGACAGATGTCCTCTAGACGAGTTGCATTATCGATTGTTATATGTTTATAAAATTTACGACCAGCTTCGTCGTTTTTAGCTCGAATAGCCTGAGCAATCTGACCAAGGTCTTCTATCGTGCGTGCTTGTACAGCCATTGCATCAATAAAAGTAGAACCTCCTTCGAGGTCTATAATCAAATTGTTAGGTATCTGAGCTACGCAGCTGGTCTTTCCTGATTTAGGCAGACCATACAGTATCAAATACTGAGGGTTTACCGAGGTCGCAGGAACCGGTTGTGTAGGTAGTACTAAGCTCATAATTGTATTACTAAATTATTTCTTAATCGTAATCTTCAGACCATCAGTGTAAATGGTAGCAATGGTCTTCTTCATACTATCACCGAGGTTGTAGAAGAAACTGTCATCCATCAGATTAAAGTAGAAAATCTGATCGTTAATGTGGATATAATCATCGGTAATCATAATATAATCACCGTTAGACAGCTTCATCACCTTATTCTTCTCAAACGGACACTTGAAAGCAAGCTTCGTCAGGAAGTTATAAGCCTTAGTGAAATTATCGTTGTTATTGCCGAAAATGAAAGCATTCTCGAGATTATCACTGTTATTCTTAATCTTAATCTTGATCTTAGTATTCATAGGACACTCAGAACAAGTATTGGTAGCAGTATTGTTATAGCCATACAACCAAGGATTCTTCTCTGCTATATCACTAGCAATAAGGTCATCAAGAACCTTAGAATAGTTTGTAGACTTATAAAAGGGACAATAAAACGTTGAAGGATTATTCTTAGGATTAAAAGTATACTTTGTCATAATTCAGCCTTTCTTTTAAAATGTTAATACTAGTCCGATGCATTAACATTCAAGAAGGTTGTTGTACATAAGGTCGTTCTCGAATTCAAGGATACAAGGCTTACCAGCATCCCTGTTTTTCAAAACGTGAATATAAACCTTGTTTTGTGTAGGTAAATGATTAGGACCATATTCTTGTATGCCCAACACCTCAGGTCGATGAATGACCAGGACATAATCTGATGCCTGGAAAATCGCATCGGACGATGACAGATCACTTCGCATAGGATAGTGACTCATAGGGTTATTAATCCTTTCTGGAGCTTCTATATTTCTATTCATCTGAGTAAGTTGTACTATCGATGTCATCGGTAGCTTCTTTACTTGGATAAACACTCGCTGTAATTCTGCAATTGTTTCCAATACAGAACCTATAGGCTTAGTAAGCAAAGCGTGATCATAAAGAATCACGAAATGCTTATTTGTGCCTTTTACATAAGTATTATAGAAGTTATATATAATTTCTTGTACTTGCATGGGAGTAGTAGGACTATCTACGAAATAGATAGGATACTCCTTTAGCTGGTTGCATACTGTGATGACTTGCCCCATTGTAGCATCATCCAGACTCATTTCTGAGCTATACAAAGTCGAAGTCGTTTTCCTGAGCTTATTTGAAAGCGTCCTTCCAACTTGCCTAAATCCAACCATCTCTAACGAGAAGTTCAATACTATTACATCTTCAGTAGGATTAAGATCTATAATATCAGTTTGGAGAAGATTAGCAAAGCTACTCTTACCCGATCCAGAAATACCAGCTATGGTAACAACGGTATTGGGTTCAATACCTCCCATACACTGCTTATTGAACTTTTTCCATCTAGTTTTCAAGGACACAATGTTGTGTTCTTTGCGCCCTTTGATATAGTTGATAGCTTCTTGAGCTACAACTTTCATCGAGCGTACATTAGATAATGTCTGTTCCATAAGAGTTTACTGCTTTTTGTTCAGTATCCTGCATTTCTTCCTCAATCGCTTCCCATTGTGAACGCGTTAACCAATTCCACATAGTCATCATATAGCTTAGACTACCTTCACGCATGCGTTTAGATATCTCATAGTCGAGACACTTTATAAGGTGTTCGGCCATTGCGCTACTTCTTCCACATTTAGTATTGAAGAAATGACGACATTTGTTTACATTAGCTCGTAGATAAGATTTACTCCCATCTGCTCGTGTTACATACACTGGGTACATATCATAGAAGACATCAAAGTAGTCCTTCTTAGGAAGAACTGCTTCTTTAAGCTTGTCTGTCGGCTGATATGTAATTGACTCACCGCTCTCAATCGCGGTTACTAGTTCTTGATTGACTAAGTATGATATTTCGTCGTCGCTTATAAGGCTGATAACGTTGCGGACGTCTTGATATATTGGTTGATTCTTACCCAATATCATACTTAGGAATACTAACTGATTCATAGATATACCTGGAAACTCGTCCAGGATTTTTGTGTTTACTTCAATAATCATAATTGGTCATCAAATAAACTTAGTTGCTGTTCAGTGAAGTCGGCAACTATCTTTTTTGCTTCACTGATGTAGTAACGATAGTTAATCTTTCGATCTTCTATCGGTCGATCATCAAACTTATTCAGGATAGTTACCCCTGATTTAGTTAACATATTTTGTGCCTTATCGAACAAATCCATAAGAGTGTGGACTTCTTTTCCGTCTTTATCTCTCTTAAATAGATATGCTCCGTCGGTACTCGCGTAGAATCTATTAATGCGTTGCACTCGATTTTCCCCGTGCCACACTTCGAACTTCTTATCAACCTGTTGGCTTACAAGAAAATCCCTGATATCTCTATCAGATTTAATAAATTCTTCTATTGGTTCTCCTTTCACAAAGTAGTTCATCACCGCCTTTGGTATAACCACAGGTGCAAGTCCTTTGCCTAACTTGTTTTTTGTAATAAACATACCTTTTTCCTCTATCTCTCCACCCTTTAAGACACCAAAGTAGTCATTAATAGCGTATTGATAGAATGCTTCATATTCGTCAGATTCGAATTCTAGACGTGTAAGGGCTTCCACCTCCTTAATAGCGTCTGAAACAGCCTGTTTAAGGCCATTTTTAGCCCTGTAGACGACTCCATCAGTGTTGCACTGAATAATCTCACACCCGAGATCTAAAAGCCTGTCTACGAGCAAAAGAAGGATTAACTGACCGTTAATTCTTATTCTAAAAACATTAAAGGGATCGTACATCCAACTCACTTCCTGCTGCATTTTACCAGTAGGCGAGTTAAGCACAATCTTTAGAAACAAGTTTTTAGTCTTCTGACCAGTACGTTTCGCTTCTAGCCTTTCGGCTTTCAACTGGGCAAACAGTTCGCGAAATATTTCTCCACCCTGACGAGGGCCAAATCCGTATTCGATTAGCAAACTAGGGTACATTGACGCCACATCAGCGTGCCCTATAAACTCGTCGGCCTTAGGAAGGAATATCTTTGGTGTATGTATGGTATGGATACCACCTACACCGACAGAATATACCACGTTCGAGAGAACAAACTTCTTCTCGTAGCCTTTTCGCTCCTTAGAATATACTACCTGTTTCTTCATATCTTCCAAGACGCTCTGTAACTTTGGGTTTTTGTATTTTATATATGGCAGAATTACATCCTTCAACGGAATATAATCCATAGGAGAACGCATTTCCTTTATAACATTTTTCGGAATACCCGATTTCTCACTAAATTTCTCAAGCAAGAAGGTTTCTGCCATCTTAACAGAGTCCATAGATAGGCAATCGATACCGTGTTCCTGTTCAATAAACAGACGCAACTCGATATCTGGTTGTAGTCTATAAAACAACTCTGTAGTAGATTCAACATCGTTAATGTTGTACTCAATCATTTCATCTATCTTATCCACAGGGATAGGTAGTGTGAAATCACCATCATACTCCTGCACGTTTTTGTAGTGCATTGTTACTTGCATGGTCTTAAGACCTACGCGCAGTTTCTGACTAAACTGCATGGTTAGTAAATCCATTGAATAGAAGTACTTAGCATACTTCCACCTTTTGTAAGACGAACTGTCGCCTTCTTCGGATTCTATGATCTTCTGTGATAAGTTGGATACAGATTGACAGACTCTCTGCCAAGGGAGTTGATCGAGTTTATAATAATAATCGATCATATAATTTATAATAACATCATCATAATGTTTATTGTTATATCCACAGAACATTCTGTCGTTGTTCTTATAAAAGAAGAAATCAACTAACTCAGTTAGCTGATTCCTTCGTTCAGATATCTCAAATTTTATGACTTTGTTGGTTTCTGTATTTTTTACACAGCAATGGAAGCAATTGCTAAACACCTCTATGTCATATACATTTACACATAGGTCTTTAATCTTCATGCTTCTTTATTTTGTTGTTCCCCACCGCCTATCGCTAGACACTTCGTTTCGCGAGGACTTGCTTGGCAATGTCCACGAAGTCCACTCAGTGAAGTGGGGTTCCTTAAACTCGGTTACGTGCTAAACAGAGGCTGGACCGAGCCTTATGGATTAAGCAGCTTTTTTCATTGCTTTCTTAGAAGCTAATGTTTGCTGCTTTGCGTTCTTAGCACCTATTAACGGACGCTTTTGAGTTCGCTTATGATTTAACAAATCTGCGTCCAGAATTGTCGAATCTTTCTTCATTGCAACCTCAGCAGCTTTCTCTGCATTTTTGTACAGTTTATCCTCGGAACTAAGTTTTGGAAATGAGACATCGTGTCCTTTTCCATTTACATCGTTAACTTCTGCTATTTTAATAGCATCCATCTTCTTGTCTTTAGAATTAACACGATTTCCCATTATATCTAATTTGTTGTAACACGAGACGACGAAATCTCGGAAACGTTGCTCTGCATTAAAGCGACGCTGCTCCCAATCCTCTACTTTATCGAAGAGGTCCTGATTAGGCTTTGGGTTCTTCTTGTCCCACTTCTCGAGTTTGTGGACAACAAGTTTCTCCATATAAGCCTCTTTACACATTGGTTTGATTGTGTACGGATAGTTGGGAAAGTACTTTTGAAAATCATTGCGCTTTTCACGCTTAACCTTCTTCACGCTCTCGTCTTGTGGAGCGTATGACTTCCAGTTACTATACTTACGTGCTTTACACTTAATCAGTCGTTTAGGCTGTTTAAAACCACCTTCTGGTATTATCCATAGACTACCGCTATTTTTCTTGAATTCCTCCAGAGGAATCCAATCATACGCAGCGATAGATGCTCCATACATACCTGTTACAGTATGAGGATTGGTTTGCATAAACTTATTACCAGTAAGAGGATTGGTTATGACCATACTCTCATCAATCTTAGCTCCATAGCGCTTATGTTCTACTACTGAAGAGATTGTCTTGGTAATATTACTAACGGTAAACTTGCGACTCATGGATGCAAGTTGATTGACGTGAATTTTCACGCCTTTTATGATACGATAGTTCTTCATACTCACCTCCTTTCTTATGCAGCCTTCTTAATGCCCGTAGAAGCCTTTTTCGAGGCCATAGAGACCTTCTTAGCCTTCTTCTGGGTAGTTGTACCAGCGGCCTTACGTCTGGCCTTCAGATCGGCTTTTAGAGCCTTCGATAGAACTGCTATATTACAGCGTTTACGGAACTTCATATATTCTTTACCTTCACGCTTTTTAATATCCATAGCAGCTTTACGAGCCTTCTTAGCGGCTTTAGCAGCAGCTTTCTTTTGAGCCTTAGTCTTGGTCTTCTTACCACGACCAGACTTCTCCATTACAGGCAAGATTGGTGGCTTTTTCTTCACGTACGGGTAAATCTTAGATTCTGGAGTCATAATACTACGGATAGTACCGAGAGTATCCTGGTCTGCTTCTATGTAGAAGTAGTTAGATCCCTGCATCTTCCACACGATGCCCTCGTTCTTAAGAGCCTGTGTGTTCATGTCCTTATCGTTAGGATTGAATGTAACGAGTACGAGATACTGATTAGGAGTATCAATCTGCTTAATCAGTTCCTCGACCTTAACCTTAGTCTGTTCTTCTGTCAATCCCATACGCTTGGCGCGACGCTTCAGTGCACCAATACGGAAGTTCTTGTACTGTTCTTCACGCTCCTTCTTCAAAGTTTCCTTGTCCTTGAGTGTTTTTACTTTGCCAGTAGGAGTGTTATCCTTCTTGACGTTAACGGTTGAAAAAATATGCTTAGTATCTTGTTTTGGGGTCTGACCATTGTCAGTTGCCACCTTAAAATTCTTCTTACTCATTTTGATAATGTATTAAATTAAACATGTTATCTGGCCTCTTTGCCATTGTTGGACCACCGAGATTCGAACTCAGACGATAGGACCCAAATTCCTATGTACTACCATTATACTATGGTCCAGTGTGGTTAGTGTCACTCTAACCTATTATTTTATGCTGCCATATACATCTTGAAGTCTTCATTGCTATTATCATCGAGCTCAATTGCTGTATCAGTATTGAACTTCTCAAGCATAGCATCGAACTTATTAGCCTCAAGCTGCTGGTCATGGATCAGCTGAGCAATCTTCTCCTTAGAGAATGTCTCCTTCTGAGCCAGAGCTTTCTTACCCTTCTGTGCCTTAGTCTTCGGATCCAGAGTCTTAATCATCTTCAACAGAGTGATATCCTCCTTAGCCTCACAGGCAGAGAAAATAGCATAATAATTAGTCTTCTTAAACTCCTCATAGTTAAATGAGGTTGTACCCATATTCAGGTACTGAATCATGCCCTTAAGCTTGATTCGTTTCTCGCGCAACTGCTGGATAGTGTTATACAGAGCCTTGAGGTCAAAGCCCGAACCCTTACCCGCTGCTATAGCCTTGTTCGACATTACATTCTCCTCTCGGATAATGTGGCTATACTTCGTGATCTCCATATCGATCTTCTTCTTAATATTCAGAATATTACTTGCATTCATCTTCATCTTGATTGTCTTTGTCATAAGCGTCTTGATTTAAAAAGTGAAACATGTTAATTATCTGAATTCGAGATCATTTACCTACGTAACTTATAGTGGTTGCGAGCTACTATAAGTTAAAATTAGACTATGATCTGCATATAGTCCCCCGCAGAGTCCAACAGACCATAGTCTAATATATTTTGTTTGTTTTCGAATATTCTAATCAGGATGTACAATATCCAAATAGTCTAAACTAACAC
>Ga0247608_10005629_pt1 | contig 13476 bp, 12 predicted proteins | sample 176DNAGHGlowgp2_FD_193490 | JGI IMG/M metagenome (GOLD analysis project Ga0247608, IMG submission 193490) | Sheep rumen microbial communities from Palmerston North, Manawatu-Wanganui, New Zealand - 1766 DNA GHGlow gp2 | ecosystem: Host-associated > Mammals > Digestive system > Stomach > Rumen ...
TTTACGCGTTTCATGCTGAAGGTAGCGGTATAGGTAGTGCCGTCGGCATATTTGCACCGCAGATAAGGATAGCGGTCAACATCCATAATACATTCTTTCTCATTTTTTCCAAAATTAAATTATTTCATCTTTGTATAATTCCTGATTTTCTCCAACATGGCATCACACCACGCTTTAGAACCCGGAATCTGATAGCGGTCATTGCCTGTGGCCTTCGGCGTGAAAATGGTTCCACACGCTTCTGTGAGGGTGACAACACCGCGCCCGGAGAGCGTGAACGCTGCGTCGCCCTCTACGGCCTGGATCACAACCATCGGATCCCACATCTTCTGCCCAGTGTCGCAGTTGTACTTCATATAGACCTGCTTGATGGGGTGAATGTCGGTCCAGTCGATGTCGCTGATCACAGTCTCAGGCCTGTAGTCGATCTCGTTGCCCACCTCCATGGGCGAGAAGACGACATCCACTTCGCGAGGCCACGATTCAAAGAACTGTTTGGCATACGTCGGATCCTGAAGGAAATTATAGTCGGGCTCTTCCGACAGTGAGAATATACCGGCCATCATGTAGAGGCATTTCACCTTCTGGCGCACCAGTTCTACACCCGTGAGCGGTGAGATGTCGTCGGGCTTAGAAGCCAGCAGCTGGACCAGACAGGTCACAAAGCCTGTCGAGCAGATGCTCACCGAATGGTCGGGCTGTGCGGCCAGCAGCTGCCGGTAGAGTTGCCATCCGTCAGGCAGTTTGGAATAGTCGCTGATGGTTCTCATAAACATCAGTTTCCCCTCGTCAGTCTTATGATTGCTGAGATTCTTGTAATCGATAAACACCGTAGGATTCTTGATACCATTGCGCTCCACACCGACGGGCAGGTTGCCATAGCCGAAGTATGTATTCATCACATCGATCAAAACGGCATTGGCCTCACCTGGACGGTTCGCCACGATACCGAGCAGTTTGCAGCGCCCTTCGTCTGCATAGCGATAGAGCATCTCCATGGCGATGAGGTCATCGGCCGAAGAGCCGATATCCGTGTCGAGTATCACGAGGGGCACACCCTTGTATTCTGATTGTCCTGGCTGTACGGGGTTGTCATTAATGTCCGCTGTACACGATGAGAGTAAAGATGAAACGCAAACAAGAATAGCGGCCATCAACCATTGCATGATATTTTTCATTGTCAGCACGGTGATTATTATATTAACATTTAGACCTCTCTGGAAGTCATACCGTTTGCAAAGATAGAAATAAAAATTGGTTTCGCCAAAGATTATATGCCAAAAACATGCATATATAAAGAAAACAAGGAATATATTTTGTCTTTCGATGTATTATTGTTATCTTTGCAGCATAGAAAGTATGAAACAGAAGATAAGCATTTACACACTGACGTCGGAATTGCACGACGAGAAAGCAGTAGGCGCTGCGACCAAAGTGTTCTTGGAGAGCCTTGGTCTGGCCTATGAACTGAAGGGAGCCGATTACTCCGATTACGGCAGCAGCGGCCTCCACATCATTTATGTACGCACGGGCGGCACCGAGAGCATCTTCCTAAGGCTGCTCCCTCAACTGCAGAAAAAGTCATCACGGCCTTTCTATCTGCTGACATCGGGGAAGAGCAATTCGTTGGCGGCTTCGATGGAGATCCTCTCCTACCTGCGACAGCATCAGCTGAAGGGCGAGATCATTCACGGCAGTCAGCCGTATATCACCCGTCGCATCACCTTGCTGGCCAAGATTGAGGAAGCATACCAACAACTCGACGGCATCCGATTAGGCATCATCGGCAAACCCTCCGACTGGCTGATTTCCAGTCATGCCGACAAAAAGGAGGTGAAGGCTCGTCTAGGCATCCACCTCGTGAGCATTCCTATGCTGGAACTGCTCCAGACAGTGGGCAGTGGAACCACCGAGGATATCTATCAGGCGCTGAAGACCATCGCCGACAATCATCAGCTGAAAGGCTTCACCCTGCGCTGCTTCGATCTGCTGACGGCTGTCAGAAACACGGGCTGCCTGGCATTGGCAAGACTTAATGCCGAAGGTTTGGTGGCCGGTTGCGAAGGCGATGTACCCGCCATGCTTTCGATGATGATGGTGCGCGCGCTGTTCGGCATCTCCGGTTTTCAGGCGAATCCATCAGCCATCGACCCCGAAACAGGCGAGATCTTGCTAGCCCACTGCACGATTCCGCTCGACATGGTAGAAAGCTATGAGCTTGACACGCATTTTGAATCGGGCATCGGTGTGGGTGTCAGGGGATTCATGAAGGAAGGCCCCGTCACCATCTTCAAAGTGTCTGGCGACCTGCAGCGCCACTTCATCGCCGAGGGCACCTTAGTGCGCAATCAGCAGAAGCCAGACCTCTGCCGCACACAACAGGCAATCCAACTTGCCGACAAATCACAGACCAGCTATTTTCTTACCGACCCCATCGGCAATCACCATATTGTCCTCCCCGGCCATCACAAGGAGCTTCTCGAAGGTCTCTTTTAAAATATGTGGGAGCACAAAAAAAGCGGGCCTTGCGGCTCGCTTTTCTTTTTGAACTCACTGGGGGAGTCCACTATTCATTAGTCACCGAGAAGTCGCTGGCAGCATATATGGCGGTGGTTTCCATGTGGTTCAGCACGATCGACGGGTTCAGTGTGTACTTGTACGCCTTGGCTGTCTCGCCGTTCTTCTTGGCCTTAAAGGTCACCATATATTTGGCGTGTATGGTGTAGCAACCAATATTCAGTTCATCACCGTTTGGCAAGGTATTAGGAAATTCCTGGTACACCATTTATTAAGACTCCGATGATTCCTGCGGTGTAATAAGGTCATCTTTCCGGATTACATATTTCTGGTAATAGTTGATGCTCAGCGTGGTGAGGGGCAGGGCGATGATCATGCCAAGAATGCCCAACAGAGAGCCCCAGATGGAAAGCGACAACAGGATGATGGCCGCATGGAGGCCCGTCACATGCCCCATGATCTTCGGCGTGAGGATAGTGTCCTGAATCGTCTGTACGACAGCAAACACAATGAGCACCAGTAACATGATGAACCAGAAGTTCTGACCGGTGTCGGCCGCCTTCACAATGGCGAGCAGAATGGCTGGTACAAAGCCGATTAACTGCAGGTAAGGCACCATATTGAGCAAGCCGATAAACATGCCCAAGCCCACAGCGATGGGGAAGTCGATGATAAGGAAGCCGATGCTGAACAGGATACCTACGCACAAGGCCACTAAGGCCTGACCGCGAAAATACTTGTTCATACTCTCCTCCACATCACTGACGACCTGAATGGCAAAGCCACGATAACGTTCAGGCAGCAGATTGGGCCAGCCTTTATTGATATCCTCATAATCCAATAATATCAATAAGGTATAGAGGGCCACCATTGTCAGTGTGAACACGCTCGACACGATGCTGACAGACTGGGAGATGATATCCCACAGTTTCGGCACCGTGACCTTGATACCCTCCAAGAAGCCGTTCTGCGTCACAATGGCCTGTATCTGTTCGGCGCTCAGATGATTGCGCACATACTCCTGCACGAGTCGGGGAATATTGCTGAACGTCTCATTGTCAGTAATATAAGCCACCAGCAGGTCCTTCACCCGCATGCTCTCCTCGACCATCGGTGGAATCATCAGCAGGAAGACAACCGTCAGCACCAGTCCTGTCACGAGGAAAGCGCTGAGGATGCCAAGAATGCGGTATTTCATCCGACAACGGTATTGGAAGAATTTCACCAGGGGGAAGAGCAGATAGGCGATGAGCCAAGCCAGGAAAAACGGCACAAGCACATTACTCAGCCGATTGAGCAACATCACGATGCCCACCAGTATCACTACACCGATGGCGCCACGTATGAAGCTATCAAACGTGATCTGTCCTCTCTCATTCGTCCTCATCGTCGGCAGTATCTCCTTCTCTTTCCTCTCCAGTGGTATCCAGGAGATTGTCAAGCTTGATGCCCACATCGCCCAAGTTGCTCACCGTCACAACCATTGGGATGTATTCATCCGTCTGGGGATGACCGACGCTGGCGGCAAAGAAGAGGTGGTTGCCCTCCATCTTGTCGTAGACCAAGCCTTCCAGAATACCGGTTTTACGATAGTCGTCGTTCAACAGCTTATCGAAAGCGGCTTTGGTGAACGACTTATTGAAAAAGACACTCCCGTCGGCACGGATGATACGCACCGTGATTCGATTGTCAACGTATTTCTGACCCGTTTCATCCTTCACCATGCGGAGACTGTCATCCGGCTGGCGTTTCACCTCTACCTGATAATCCTTATTTAGCCACTTGATATCCGTCGCCTGACTATATTCCTGCATACGGACCGGAGCCTGGGGCTTGGGTTTCTCCGCTTTCGGGGCTATGATATCGTCATGCTTCTTTTTCTCGCTACAACTGGCGATAAGCATGGCCAACATAGAAAAAAACACTATCTTTACAAGCTTCTTCATTACTTATGATTTAATGATTCAGCTGCAAAGATAGTGCTTTCTTACTAAACTTCCAAATATTTTTGACTTCTTTTTAGTTTCTGCCGCCAAAACCGCCGCCAGGGCCACCCATGCCGCGACGACCACGCTGTGCGCGCTGCTCCTCCATATCCTTCTGATAGCTCTTGAACTGCTCAGGGGTCAGGATCTTCTCCAACTCAGCTTCGTATTTCTTCTGGTTCTCTTCTCTCTGCTTACGCATCTCTTCGAAACGTGCACGCTGCTCTTCGGTCATCTGGAAGCCACCGCCACCCATCTGGGGAGCGCCCTGACCACCTTGACCTGCCTGACCGCCACCACGACGACCACCCATGCCACCAGGACGACCACCGCCCATGCGACCCATGCCCATCATCGGACCCATAGCCTCAGCATTCTTGGTATTCAACTCCAAGAGCTGCTTAGCCTGCGTCTCATTTAATTTGTACTTCTCAACCATCTGGTCGGTACGCTGTTTAATCATCTCTGTTCTGTCAAACTGTGGACGTTCGCCCTGTGCCATAGCAGTGGTACCCATCAGTACAGCAGCTGCCATCATCATAAAGAATCGTTTCATACTTTGTTAATTTTAAAATTTCCTTACTAATTAATTTGTATCACAACTATCAATTTGACACAAAAACAACAAAAAAGTTTAATGGAATCGAAAAAAAAAGCTTTGTTTTTCAGCAAAATGCCATTTTTTTATTACCTTTGCCCATAATTTTTCAACGAGCATGAAAAGATTAATCCTCATATGGCCCATACTCTTGTTGATGCTCTTTGCGTGCAAGGGCGAGAAGGCAGACGAAGGTGGCACTTATCAGGCTACCGACACACTGCCGATGCTGATCACACAAATACAGGATTGTTCGCGGCTCTATACAGCAGAGGTAAAAGTGCATAAGATTGTGACCCACGACGATGTCATTCGTCTGAGAGGCAGTCTGTTGCAAAAGGACTTCAACCTCAAAGTGCCTTTGGGTGAGCGTAAGATCGCCATTCCAATGGATGCCACCCTCAAGGCTTATATCGACTTCAGCCAGTTCACGGAGAAAAATGTCGAACGTTCGGGCGAGAAGATCACCCTTGTCCTGCCGGAGCCCAAGGTGGTCATGACCAGTTCGAAGATCAATCAGAAAGAAATCCGCGAATACGTGGCTCTCGCACGCGCCCATTTCAGTGATGCCGAGATGACCAGCTACGAGCAGCAGGGTCGTGCTGCCATCATCCAAAGCATTCCACAGCTAGGCATCTTTGAGATTGCCCGCGAGAACGCTGCCCGCATTCTGGTACCCATGCTGGTGGAACTAGGTTATCAAGAAGAGAACATTACCATTGCCTACCGCAAGGAATACGGTGTCGGCGATTTGAAGAAACTATTAGAGATTATACCATGAGGAAAACGATAGAGAACATCCGCAGCATCACTGTTGCAACCGCCATCATTGTGGTGGTCCTGCTAGCCGTATGGATCTACCGCTCGCTAGGCGATGCCCGTCTGGAAATGGGCGCCGACGACAGCATTGGACTCACGCCCACACAGATAGAGAGCATCAAGGCTGTTGGGGAATGGGAGTTTCTGAGCATCAGCACAGAGGAGCTCGTCGACACCACCCGTAAACGTCTCTTCAGCGACGACCATCTTGTACGCATCTATTACGGCACGCTACGCTTAGGCGTGAATATGAAACAGGTGGAGCCTGACTGGATCAAGCAACGAAATGATACCCTCTTCCTGACGCTGCCCGAGGTAGGACTCTTAGACAAGGACTTTATCGACGAGGCCCGCACGAAATCGTTTTTTGAGAGCGGCACCTGGAAGGCAGAAGACCGTGAGGCACTTTACAAGCGGGCTTATCGGAAGATGATAGCCCATTGTCTGACACCCACCAATCTCAGCACAGCAGAAGACAATGCCCGCGAGAGTTTCCGGAAATTGTTGCGCTCGATGGGATACCAGAAAGTAGACATCAGATTCAAACAATAAAACCACCCAATAATGGACGGCATTCATCAATTCCTTGAGACAATGAGCGGTTGGCTGTGGGGCTGGCCGATGATTATATTATTATTAGGTACACATATCTATCTGACCATCATCCTCCGCTTCCCGCAACGAAGAATCTTCACGGCAATACGCCTCTCCGTAAAAAGCGATCTGAAAGCAACCGGTGATGTGTCGCAATTCAAGTCGTTGGCAACAGCCTTAGCCGCCACCATCGGAACTGGCAATATCATTGGCGTAGCAACTGCGGTGGCCTTAGGCGGACCTGGCGCCGTGTTGTGGTGCTGGCTGACAGGTGTCTTTGGCATCTCGACGAAATATGCAGAAGGACTGTTGGCCATCAAATATCGTAAGAAAACAGCCGACGGGAAGATGCTGGGAGGTCCTATGTATGCGTTGGAGCGCGGACTGGGTTGGAAATGGCTGGCGATATTGTTCGCCATCTTCACCGCCTGCGCCTCTTTCGGTATCGGCAACACCGTTCAGGCCAACGCCATCTCGACACTCACCTTTGAGACTTACGGCATTTCCCCCTACATCACAGGTGCCTTTGTCTGTCTGATGACAGGAGCCGTCGTCCTGGGCGGTGTGAAAAGCATTGCCAACGTCTGTGGTGCGCTGGTGCCCTTTATGGCCTTCTTCTATGTCATCGGCTGTATCATCATTCTCTGCCTGAATGCCGATTATCTGTGGCCAGCCCTGAAACTGATTGTCGTCTCTGCCTTTAGTCCGCAAGCTGCCGGTGGCGGATTTATTGGAACCACAGTCATGATGGCCGCCCGTTTCGGTATTGCACGAGGTCTCTTCTCCAATGAGTCCGGACTAGGTTCCGCACCCATCGTCGCTGCAGCTGCTCAGACACGCAATCCCGTGCGTCAGGCACTGGTTTCCTCCAGTGGAACCTTCTGGGACACCGTCGTCATCTGTGCCCTGACAGGTATGGTCATCGTGAGCAGCATCCTCGCCTACCCTGATATCAGTTATGAGAATGGCGCTACCCTCACGAAAGCCGCCTTCTCAAAGATTCCTGTGATAGGAACACCCTTATTGACTTTCGGTCTGCTCACCTTTGCCTTCTCCACCATCTTAGGCTGGTGCTACTATGGTGAAAGGGCGGTTGAATATCTGAAAGGCAAGAAATGGGTGATTGTCTACAGGGTGATCTACATCGTCGCCGTCTTCATCGGTAGCATCATCAACCTGGCGATTGTCTGGAATCTGGCCGACTGCATGAACGCCCTGATGGCCATTCCCAACCTGATTTCAATCCTATGCCTCAGTAGCATCATTGTGCATGAAACCAAGGAATATCTTTGGAGGGGCCAACTCAACAAGGAGATGGAAGAGAGTTTATAGTTGCTGACACCCGACAACTATGACCTTATCATCTTCCACACGGAAGCGGACGTCATAATCGCCAAAAGGCATACCATAGATTCGCTGCGCATCATCATGATAGGACGGACGCGGATCGAGGGCAAGTGTCTGGTGTAACGTCGCCAAATCAGTAGCTGAGAAAAGGCAAGCCAAATGATCAGGAATCTCCACCGCTAATGATTTCCATGCCGTCTGATCTACGAATCCGCTTCTGGCCTCTGGATGACTGTCAGCATAAACCACATAGGGTTTGATATCATAAATTGGCGTGCCATCCATCAGGTCGGCGCCCTTCACATAAATCACAGGGCCTAACGACGGATCGTCTTCTATCCTGTCAAAGCGCACACAGGAAAGACCCAGTCCATTAGGTCTGAACGGTGACCGCGTGGCAAACACGCCCATCCTCTGGTTTCCCCCTAATCTCGGCGGACGCACGGTGAGCGTCGAACGCTGAGGGTTGGCAGAGAACTCCCATATGAGCCATAAATAATCGAAATCCTCAATACCGCGCAAGGCCTCACGATGACGGTAGGGCGGCTCGAAAATGATGCGCCCCGTCAGACTTTCAGCCAGTCCGCTCTGACGCGGAATGCCAAACTTTGATTTCAACGGTGACCGGAAATGGGCTATCGGTACTATCTCCATGGGTGCAAAGTTATCGGATTTTTTTCAAACAAACAAAAAAAATCCCGATTTAATGATGGTTGTATCATTTATTTTTGTAACTTTGCAACTGAAAATCATCTTAACTCCAACGATGAATACGAAGACAATCCTTTTGGCGCTGACCATGCTGCTTACGACAAGTCAAGCACAGGCCGCTGACGACTACAAGCAATCTCCAGAGTATCTGGCTCTGAGGGACTCTGTTTATCATGCATTCAACGATGGTGACAGTGTGCATTTCTTCACAGCCGTGAAGAATCTGGAAGACTACCTTTTGAAAAAGAACGACCTGCATGCCTATTACACCCAGCGATGTAACGAGATTGTCTTCAATCTGAATCAGCAGAATATCTACGAAGCCTATGTGTTGGGGCGCAACCTCTCCATGGAATTACGCGAGAAGAAACTTGACAAAGAGATGTACATGGCCTATAACATGTTAGGCCACCTGAACCTTCATTGCGGTAATAAAGCAGCTGCCAGGCGCAACTTCCAATACGTGATCAGCGAGATGGAGAAATATGGTTACTACGAAAGCATGCCACCTATCTACATGAACCTTGTCAATGTAGAACTGGATGATGATCCCGAAGAAGCTGCCCGTCTGCTCGATAAAGCCCTGGAGATTGCTCAGAAATATTCACCAGAACGCGTGTTCGACATTGAGACGCGCAAAGCACTGACTTATTTTAGTAGCGGAGACATCGGAAAGTTCCTTGAAAGCTATAAGGCTTATCGAAAGGGTGTGGAAGAAGGAAAGTCGTCTGTTCACGGCCGGTCAATGGAAGTATATTATCTAGCTTGTATGGGCAAGACCGACGAGGCCATAGCACTGGCTAAGAGTGAACTTGGCGAAGAAAGCAAAGCATTAATCACCAAGATTTACGAGATGTCTGGACGTTGGAAAGAGGCCTATGAAGCCCTTCGTGAGGAGACTACCACCAACGACTCTATCAATAATGTCGTGCTGATCAACAGTATGGCAGGTGTACGTGAACAGCTTACTATCCACACCATAGAGCAACAAACGAACCGTAACCGAATGATTGCATTGTCTGTCGGTCTTATTTTGTTGGGGCTGCTTGCTGCTGCAATGTCCTACATCGTCTTTGCACGCCGCCGCTACATGCGCCAGCTGAAACGTGCTTACGATCATGCCCTAGAGTCAGACAAGACGAAGTCGGCCTTTATCCGCAACGTCACCCATGAGGTGCGCACGCCTTTGAACATTATCAGCGGGTTTGCACAGGTCATCTCCGACCCCAACATGGTGACAGGACCCGAGGAGCGCGCACATATTGCAGAGATGATGCAGAAAAATACGCAGCTTATCACATCGCTGGTCGATGAGATGCTTGAACTCTCACTCAACGAGAACGCGCCTGAGGCCGTAGCTAAAGATGATGTCGTAGAGGTGAACGACCTATTGCGCGACATATTGCAGGAAAATGAATACAAGGTAAACAAAGCCGTCAAACTGCAATTTGAGAGCGACTTGAGTGACGACATAAGTTTACAGACCAATGAAGGCATGCTCAAGCGCGTCATCAACCTGCTGCTTGACAATGCCAACAAATATACGAAGAAAGGTTCCATCACCCTGAAGGCGAGTGCTAACGATGAGCAAATCATACTCACCGTCGAGGACACAGGGCCGGGCATCCCCGCCGATGCAGCCAAACATATCTTCGAGCGTTTCTTCAAGGTGGACGCCTTCCGAGAGGGTTTAGGTCTCGGTCTGCCCCTTTGCCGCACCATCATCAACCGTCTGGGCGGCACGGTCGACCTTGACAACAGCTATCAGCAGGGGGCGCGTTTTGTTGTAAAAATAAACAGATAATCAACTCATAAAAATGAAAAAACATTTGTTCTTAATGTGTGCAGCTGTAATGGTATTCACTTGCTGCCAAGCTGCTCAGAAAGTGGACGAATTCACCACTAAAAGTGGCAAGAAGGTCACATTCACATGCATCAAACATGCTAGTATTGAAATCAACTACAATGGTACAGAGATCCAGATTGACCCTGTAGGCTTTGGCGTACAACCCACAACCGACTACAATCAGTTCCCCAAGGCCAACATCATCCTCATCACCCATGAGCACAAGGATCATTTCGACCGCGAGGCCATCACCTGTGTAAGAACACCGGCTACCAGCATCTATTCGAATACTGCTGTCTATAACATGTTCCGCAACAGCATTCCACTGAAAAACGGCGACAGCATCGTATATGCCCCCGACATCAAGATCGAAGCCGTGCCTGCATACAATTATACGGAAGGCCACACACAGTTCCATCCGAAGGGTCGTGACAATGGCTATATCCTCACGCTCGACGGTCTGCGTATCTATATCGCCGGTGACACAGAGGACATTCCTGAGATGACCAACATCAAGGACATCGACATCGCCTTTCTGCCCTGTAACCAACCTTACACGATGACTGTCGACCAACTGGTGAATGCAGCGAAGATCATCAAGCCGAAGGTGCTTTTCCCCTACCATTATAGTCAGACGCCTATCACACAGGTCATCATGAAACTGGCTGGTAGCGGTATTGATGTCCGTATCCGCGACTATCAGTAAAAAAATCGAGCATTACTGCTCGATTTTTTATGAATTTAGGACTAAAATTCAATAACGTCGGATTGGAGCATTGGTGACTTGGCAGTGATAGAGCCTTTGCCCGTAACCACTACCATGCATTTGCCGAAGAAGGCCTTACGCTGAGGCGAGGTAAAACGTTCCATCGAGGTCTGACAACCATTGTCGGTGCCTAAGATACGACCAGTCCCTTCGCTGATGAAGACTATCTGATCCTCAGCCCAGGGGCAGAGGTTGCCGTCCTTATCAACCACCTCGGCGGTGATGAAGGTCGTGGTCTTTCCCTGATAGTCTTTCGAGAGGCGGATCTTGGCAGGAGGACCGGCGGTCTTGATGGCCTGCTCGCCAACGACCTTGCCGTCCTTGCGTGCGACTACCTTCACCTCGCCCGGGTCGAAGACGACGCGCCAGCCGACGTGATATTCGGTGTTGAGACTCGTCTTCATATTATGAGCGTCGTAACGATGCTCGGGATTCTCTGCCGTCTTGCATCGCACACCCTGGCTCTTGCCGTTGATGAAGAGTTCCACCTCGTCGGCATTGTTGTAGTAGCACCACATGTCGATCTCGTCGCCCGGCACCCAGTTCCAATGGGGGAAGAGATGCAGCACAGGCTTCGAGGTCCACTCGCTCTGGTACATATAATAGCTGTCCTTGGGGAAGCCGGCCAAGTCGATGATACCAAAGTAGCTGGAACGTGCGGGGAAGCCATAGGGCGTGGGCTCGCCGATATAGTCCCAACCCGTCCAGATATACTGTCCGCCCACGAAGTCGTTGTGTTTCACTACATCCCAAGTCTCTTCATGTGTCGAGCTCCATGAGGCATGGAAGTTGTCGTATGAAGAGCACATATACGAGGGGTCGGTATAAGGGAGATACCACTCCTTTGGTGCCCAGGTGATCTCGTCGGAAGGCATCTTGTAGTAGCCGCGCGTCTGCAGCGCCGATACGCTCTCCGAGAAGATGAAGGGCTTATCAGGGAAGTTCTTCGGCACATCCTTCACCCACTGGTGGTGGTAGTTGAAACCGATGATGTCGATGGCACCGCTCTTGAAGAGGTGGTTGTTGGGCGAAGGCTCGTTGCAACCAGCCAGGATGGGACGGCTCTCGCCGTCGTTGCGCCTGATGATATCAGCAAGATGTCTCGTAAGCAAGGAATTAGGACTCATTTCGCCATCCTTGGCCAGTGTGGAGGCATCGCGGGCGGCATTCAAGAGGAGGTTGGCCTGCTCGAGCGTCAACTCATCAGCATCCTTACTCGACCACTGTTCGAGCACCTCATTGCCAATCGACCACATGAGGATGCAAGGGTGATTGCGGTCGCGCACCACCAGGTCGGTGAGATCGCGCTCATGCCACTCGTCGAAGAAGCGGGCGTAGTCGTTCTGCGTCTTCTTGCGCCGCCACATATCGAAACTCTCGTCCATCACGATGAGTCCCATCGTATCGCACATATTCAAGAGTTCAGGAGCTGGGGGATTGTGCGAACTGCGGATGGAATTGACACCCATCGCCTTGAGTTTCGAGAGTTTGCGATGGAGGGCATCTTCGTTGAGGGCGGCACCCAAGCAGCCAAAGTCGTGATGCTCGCAGACGCCATTGAGTTTGAAGTTCTTGCCATTGAGCCAGAAGCCCGTCTTGGCATCGAAGCGGAAGGAGCGGAAGCCTGTCGTAGTCTCGTAAGTATCAACCACCTTACCACCCACTTTCACTTGCGTGCGTACCTTATATATATGTGGTGTCTCACACGACCAAAGCATCGGCTTGGCGACGGTAATGGCGGATTTCAGGCCTTTTGACTTGCCAACGACCTTGCCATTGGGGTCGATGAGGGTATTTTCGACCGTTCCCTGACCATTGAGCGTCACCTCGATATTGAGGCGGCCTTTGCCTTTAACCACGCTGCTGCTGGCATTGACACCCCAATGAGCCACATGCACGGGACTGGTGGTGGTGAACCAGACGTGGCGGTAGATACCACAACCGCTATACCAACGGGAATTAGGCTGGTCGGAGTTGTTGACACGGACAGCCACCACATTGTCGCCCTCACGGACATACGGGGTGATGTCGTACTCGAAACTCGAATAGCCGTAGGGGCGATGACCCACCTCCTGACCATTGACATAGACGGTGGAATTCATATACACACCGTCGAACTCGATGAAGAAGCGATGAACAGACAGTTTGCCGCTCTCGCCCCTGCCCCTAGCCTTCAAGAGGTGAGAGACGTCGAAGTGCTTGCGATACCACCCGATGCCGCCAGGAAGGGCTCCCCCACCCGCACCACTGGGATTGCTGACATAGAAGTCGCCCTCGATGGCCCAGTCGTGGG
>Ga0247608_10005631_pt1 | contig 13471 bp, 8 predicted proteins | sample 176DNAGHGlowgp2_FD_193490 | JGI IMG/M metagenome (GOLD analysis project Ga0247608, IMG submission 193490) | Sheep rumen microbial communities from Palmerston North, Manawatu-Wanganui, New Zealand - 1766 DNA GHGlow gp2 | ecosystem: Host-associated > Mammals > Digestive system > Stomach > Rumen ...
ACCCAAAACAATGGATACATAGCCCAAGAACTGTGGCAGTGGATTACCATTCAAGATAAACGTGAACTGACTGAACATCGCCACGAAAAGAAACACTATCAGAGGATTGGAAGCCGTCACCAAAAATCCTGTTAAGAAGTTGTGGGTCAAACTTCCCTTGTTCGGGGAAGCGGGTTTCACCTTATCAACAGGATTGGAACGGAAAGTGTAAAGTCCGAAGAGAAAAAGCAAAGCACTACCAACAAGTTTTATCCAAAACGCTACGCGTGCATCCTCAATAATATCCACAACAAACGAGAGGCCAAAACCCGTGATCAGTGCATATATAAAATCACTCAACGCTGCCCCAACACCTGTGGCAAAACCGAACCAACGCCCTTTGTTCAAGGTACGTTGCACGGTCAATATACCAACGGGTCCCATCGGCGCCGAAGCAACGACACCTATGATGATACCTTTCACAACCATCTCAAGACCACCGATATTCTTCAGTATCTCTTGATAGTCGAGCGTTGGGAGTTGAGCATCTAAGAATTGAATCATATCCTAATTGTTTATCAACAGCAACCATCATCATCCCAGCACACAATGTGCCTAAGAAAATGCAAAGATACGGCTTTTTCCCGACACAGCCAAATTAAATAGAAATACATTCTTCCGTCAACAAATTTCCACAAATTTTCTCAAAACTTTATCTTAATTTGTGCCCCATTTGTGTTAATTTGTTGACTCACTTTTCACTCCTCACTACTCATTCTTCATCTCTCCCGCCAACGATTTGCACATCAGTTCGCGTACTTCCTTTGAACTATAACCTTGTCCAAAGAGCACCATCAGCTTTGTCACCGCACACTCCACCGTCATGTCGCGTCCACTCACCACACCTGCCTCCAGCAACTGATTGCCCGTTGCATACAACCCCATCTCCACCGAACCCATTTGGCACTGCGTGATATTCACCACAATCTTTCCATCCCTCGTTGCTGCCTTAATAGCATCAATCAGCCATTGCAGACGAGGCGCATTTCCCGAACCAAAGGTGCGCAATACGATTCCCTTGATACCTGGAAAACGGAAAACATGCTCTATAACATCACTCCGAATGCCAGGAAACAACGTAATGGCAATCACCGAGTTATCCAGTTCCACATGAGGTGTGAATTTCTTCTCAGGGTCAATCTTTCGTATCTTTTCCAAATCGAAATCGATATTGATACCTGTCACCGCCAACGGAGGATAATTGTATGACTTGAAAGCACTGAAATTCTCTGCATTACATTTCGTAACACGGTTTCCACGATAGAGCTTTTGTCCAAAGCATACGCACACCTCAGGCACCAATGGACGCGACTGTTCATCGCAAGCAGCGGCAAACTCAATTGCATTGATCATATTCTCCTTTCCATCCGTGCGCAGCACACCAATCGGCAACTGACTACCCGTCAGTACCACAGGCTTTCCTAAGTTCTCCAACATAAAACTCAGTGCCGAAGCAGTGTAAGCCATCGTGTCCGTACCATGCAGGATGACAAACCCATCATATTGCTGGTAGTTATAATCAATGATATTCACGAGTTTTGCCCACAGCTCAGGTTGCATGTCCGAAGAGTCAATGGGAGGGTCAAACTGATAGCTCTTTATCACATAGTCAAACTCCTTCAGTTCAGGCACATGCTTCATCAGATGGTCAAAATTGAAAGTCTCCAAAGCCCCCGTCTCTGGATTCCGAATCATTCCAATCGTACCTCCCGTATAAATCAGCAGTACGCGTTGCTTCAGTTTTGAGAAAAAGTTATTCATAAGCTAATTCTCCTTGGTCATTTCTTGGTACAACTTAAAGAGTTCTGCAACGATAAGTGGTTCATTCCCTTCATCTAATAGCTTTACGTCAAAGCCGTATGCTTGAAGAACCGCTTTGTCGTTCTGCTGATGTGCTTTGCGAAGTTCCGCTGGCATCGTCAACTCGTCGTAGAGGTCTGCCAATGATGAATCAGGATAAAGGGCACGGGCATCAAGAATTGCCTGTGCCGTCTGTTCTATCTTTGCCTTCTGCTTTTCTGTTGGTGTTGGCCATGGGAAGTTATTATAGACAACATCTTTAGAATAACGATAGTCACTCTTTAATCTACCACATACAGCCCGCATCCATGCCATGTGAACAATGCTTTCAAGAATACCAAAATGGTAAAGTGTGGCATCAGGAATGATGAGAACAAGATTGCTGGACAATACATCTGGCGACATGAACCCCATAGGCACATAACGACGTTTCTCAGATGATACTGATGGAATAATAATATAGTTCGTGCTAGGCATGTTCTCCACATGAAAGCGAGTTGGACGATTTGCCAATTTGCGAGTACCAGCACTTTTGCTTGCCTGTCTTGTTTCTTTAACAGCCTCTATTCGTTTCATGCAATGAGGCATCTGTCTTAATTCTGCTGGAGAGCAATCGCCAAGCCATAAGCAATAGCGTGGCTTTTGGTGGATAAATTCTTCCGAGCCATACCACGGCTTAAAATAGTGAGCGGCTTTTGGTTCTACTTTTACAAACTCTTCCATCTCTTCTTTTGTGAAAAGATAATTACCGCCATCTATAGGTTTATTGCCAATCCCAATCCTTGGAATATCACATATAGGTGCAGGTCTGCTCCCAATAAACACATCAGGCGCATCCATCAAATATGCATTTATATGACTTGCTTTTGCAACCTTTTCGTTATCGAAAATTAAAAGCTCTCGTTGTTTCTCATCCTTATGACTAAATCCAACTATCACACAATGCACATGAGCTTTCAGAGAAGCTTCACTATCCCAGCGGAAAGTACGATAGGCAAAGTCTATGCGAAGTCCCTTTGCCATAAGTGGTTGCCAAAGATTTGCCACCTGCTCTCCCTGACAAATGCTATTAGTCGAAACGAAAGCAATTCGAGGATTTCCATTTTTCGTTAATTGAAAGGCTTTCATGTACCAACAGCACACATAATCTAAGTTTCCAACATTCTTCCACTTTTCTCCAAAAATGTTGATGACATCTGCTTTTTGTTCGCTATTCATTTGACGAGCCCCAACAAATGGAGGATTACCCATTATATAGTCATAGGAAACTGGATAGCATTGTGTCTCTGGTTTAACCTCTCCATCGAAATGCTTTGTCACTACATTAACCTCACCATACTCCACATCGGGTTCACTGGCTACTATTGACTCTGGCTCAATAATCAAATGCACATTATTAGCATGAATTGTTGGGATGTTAGATGAAATCTCTATCACATCCCAATCCATCCGTAGTGCGTTCCCCTCACGGATATTTGTATAGGTTTTCAATGGCAAGAAGTCAATGTCACGACGGATAATCTTCTCTGTCTCCCGAAGCATCTGTGCCTCACTAATCCAAAGGGCTGTGGTAGCAACTGTCACGGCAAAGTCGTTAATTTCTATGCCATAGAACTGCTGAATGCTCACCTTGATAGGATTCACTTCTTCGAATCCAATGAATGACTGGCCATGATGACGCTCACGAATGACCTCATTCTCCAAACGACGAAGTGAAAGATAAGTTTCCGTAAGGAAGTTGCCTGAACCACAAGCAGGGTCCAAGAATTTCAGCGAAGCCAAACGGTCTTGATAAGCGTCGAGTTTCTTCTGTCGTTGGCGTTCCACCTTTTCTTCCAGAATCCCGTCAAGCTCACTACGCAAGTCATTCAAGAAAAGTGGGTCAATGACTTTATGAATGTTCTGAATCGAAGTGTAGTGCATACCACCACTACGGCGAGTCTCGGGGTTGAGCGTACTCTCGAAAACCGCACCAAAGATTGTTGGTGATATTTCGCTCCAGTCAAAGTCAAGACTGGCATGCTGGAGCAAAGTCTGTTTCAGTTCCTCGGTGAACTGCGGTATCTCTATCTTCTCTTCAAACAAACCACCATTGGTATAAGGAAAGGCTTTCAGTTCTTCTTGCAGATACTTGCTGCGCTTATCAATAGGTGTGTTCAGCACTTCAAACAAATCGTTCAACGCCCTACGAATATCTTTGGCCTCGTAGGTTGCAAGAAAATCATGAAACTGGTCGTGGGAGAAAACTCCTGCATCTTCAGCATACAGACAAAACACTATGCGCACACACAGAATATTCAGCCAGCGCAAGGCCTCGGGCGAATTGTCATCGTATTGTTTGAGCAGTGCCTCATAAATTCTGCCAACTATCTCGCCTGCCTGCATAGACACCTGCATTTCCTTGCTCAAATGCTCGTGTTTAGCATCTACAAGGAACAACAAGCGATAATACTCCTTACCCAGATTGGCAAGCAATATCTGCTCTGGCTCACCATTGGGTTGCTCCATATCATAAACAAGAAACTCGGAGAAATTACAGGTTACAATCCAACGAGGATGCTCTGAAACAGGCAAACTGACCACATAACGACGAGCTTGCTGAAATGGATTGAGCAGAGAGCCATCACTTTGTTTCGATGGAGCCCTCAAATCCTTGCCCAAAGACTTCTGCTCAATCAGCACACGGGTGGATGGTATGCGACAGTCGATGAAGTTGGAAGCATCAACCTTTTGATGCTCTTCAAAACGTATAAAGCCATCTGTCAGTGTCTCAACGCCAAACACATTCGTGAGCAGGTCTATCCAGAAAGGCTGTGATTCACCTCTTTCATATCCTCTGCCTTTCCATCGGTCTGCAAATTTGGCAGCAGCTATAGCCATTTCTTTCTCTGTCTTCATATCACTCGCTCTGGGTTTTCTATTATCGTTGCAAAGATAATCAAATATTGAGTAATCAGCAAAAACGAATAGAAAAATGTTTTGGTCTTTTTTTAGGGGATTTTCTGAAGCACTTAAGGGGATTGACTGAAGCAAATGTGGGGATTATCAGAAGCGAATTTATGGACTGACTGAACCGCTCCTTTGAATTCAACTAGTTGCCGAGGGCTCGTTATCGAAACGGCGAGCGCTCGGCGTTGCGATGGCGAAGGCTCGCCGTGTTAACGTTGAGGGCTCGGCTTTTCAGTAAAATCAAAGGGAAGATTCAGTATAGGCAAAGGAATGATTTAGTATAAGAAAAGGAAAATAGCAGTATATTCGAAAGCTTTCAAGTTGTGGGTTTCTTGAAAAGATGAATGAACAAAACAAATCACCAAAAGCGATTTGCTGAATGGTTACCCATAGATAATTGTTAAAAAAGCAGCAAACAACGGTCTATTGTTTGTATTTTAAAAAAAAACAACTATTTTTGTAGCACCATTAACTTAATACAATCAAAATAATATGAAAACAAACATTTTAAATTTCAAACGAGTACCTAAGACAATGCTTTTAGTACTATTAATGAGCGTGGTGAGAGTTACAAACATGTATGCACAAACAGATAACCCTTATATGTTTTATTTGTTATATAGTGATTATCAAGTTTGTGAGCAAAAAATCCTTCATCAAGGAGAATCGGCGGCAAATACAATACAATGTCAACAATTGCCACCTGATGAATTTAGAATAACTTACGAGTATTTTGACCGAAATGGAGGAGAAAGACGTAATGGTTATTTAACCATGGCTCAAAATGAGAAAGAAGGCTTTCAAGTCTTTTTCCGAGAACAAGAAAAGACACGTAATTTAAGAATTGAAGTCAGTCCTTTTAAAAACTCTCAAAACGAAGTCATACAGCATTCGCTTTATTGGGAAGATTTTTTCACTGCTATAAATAATGCTAAAGGTGCACCAGGCGCCCCAGATGCATTATCCGAAGCATTAATTCCATATACTGGTGAAATTCAAACGACTACTATTGGACATAATAAGGTGTTTTATGTAGAATTAAAGTCAACCAAAAATCAAACACCTGGAGAATACACATCTACTATTAAAGTATTTGATGGAGATGAAGAATTTGATGAAAAAACTATTACCATAAGAGTTTGGAATTTTGCCTTGCCTGAAACACACTATTCAGAAGTGGTTATGGGTATCTATGACTGTAATTCTTCGTATAATGCTAACAGAAGTATCTTTACATTGAATGGGATAGCTGCAGATGAAGGAGGAAACGTATCGGAAGCAGATTTGCCTATGGCAAAGCGAATATTAGACGGCTATCAGGAGTGTTTGCTTGATCATGGTGTGAGTCCGTATGAACTTCCTCGTTGGATAATGAACGATGACCCTAAAGCAGCCGAGTTGGCTATGGCTGATTTGCGCCGTAAAGTGTTCTCAATTCCTGTCAACCATAGCCACTATAATACTAATAATGGGAATTTTAGTAGCGATGCTATAGCAACTATCAACCAATATAAAGACATAGTCTATAATAATCCTTTCCTGAAGGACAAGGCTTTCTTCTACCCAAGAGACGAACGGGCATTGAATGAAGGAAACTTACTAACTGCTATGATGGAAAGACTACAGGAGCTATGGCCTGGCTGCCATGCTGTATCCCCTTTTGATACAGATTACAGCCAGACAACTGCAATATTAAATGGCAAAACGGATATCCTTTGTCCTAATCAAGATTTATTTAATCCATATAAACAAAACTACGATGTGAAACAATCTAATTATTTGGACTTTATCGACCGAGACAATCATCCAAATCGTTTTCGCACATGGCGTTACCAAGGAGATGCCTTATGTGGTGGAACATACTTTTGGATTTCTCCGTTGTCAACGGTTGGTGTAATGAGACGTGTTCCCTTTTGGCAACAGTATCTCATGAATAGTGATGGTTGGTTACACTGGAACTGCGCCTATTTACCAGACAATTGGGAAAAGAACACACTACCAGCTTCTTCTGGAATACAAACAGGTAATGGTGATGGAGTCTTACTTTATCCTGGAACGATGTTTGGTCAAGCGCTGAAACACCTATAGTTTCCCTGCGATTGAAACAATTGTCTCAAGGAATAGACGATTACGATTATCTCCGATTAGCTAAAGAGTTTCTTGATGAGGATGATTTAAAAACAGCTATTAGCTCCTTCTTTTATTCTTGGAATTTAGACAATTGTAATGTATTAAACAAAGAAACGGGCTTTGTTGCCTATAGTTGCATGTATTTACAAAAAGCCCGATATATGATAGCGAAATTATTGAATGACGCTAACACAGAGCATGAATGGGGTGAATGGCAAGTCGCTGTGCTTCCTGATGAAACACATCATGGTCTTATTATACGCACTTGTGCAAATTGTGGAGCCCAAGAGGGCGAACACATTAACGAGTGGACATTCTCGGTAGGCGATATTAACCACGATGGGGTTGTTAACGTCTCTGATGTGGTGGCACTGGTAAACATAATTCTTAACAAAGAGAATACTGTTATTCCTGATGAAGCCGATGTAAACGGAGACAACGAAATCAATATTTCTGATGTGGTGGCATTAGTGAACTACATCCTCAACAAATGAATATTGTTCTTTCCAAAGCGAACTTAAACCAAACAGAAGGCTTCAAATTTTAACTTTATATTAGTCCTATCATCACAACATGAGATGATAGGGCTTTTTGTATGATGAAGAGGATTCGATATTCATGCTTGTATTTGCGCAGGGCGTGTATGAACTAAGCCTCGAAGAAAAGCAAACTCCCCACGGCATTATGAGTTGCGGTGGGGAGTTTTTGATGTTGTTCTTATTCAAAAGGTTGTTATTCCTCTGGGATGTCCCAACCAAGGGCGGAAGCACCGAGGACGGCTGCATTCGAACTCATCAAGCCCGATACGAGGAACTTTGCCTTTCCTTTGAATATCTGCATCACATGGTTGTTGTAAGCTTCCTCAATAGGTTTCATGATGAGGTCGCCTGCCTTGGTCAAACCACCAAAGAAGATGTATGCTTCAGGAGAAGAGAAGGCTGTGAAATCAGCACAAGCCTCACCAAGCATGTGACCTGTGAAGTCGAAGATTTCCTTAGCCACTTCATCACCCTTGCCAGCAGCAATACTCACGTCGAGGGAAGTGATCTTCTCTGGGTCGAGTTCGCGAAGCAGACTTGGTTTGGTGGTCTTAGACAAGATTTCACGAGCAGTACGAGCCACACCTGTTGCAGAGCAATAAGTCTCCAAACAACCTGTACGACCACATCCGCACTGACGACCTTCTGCACCACGCACCATTGTGACATGACCTAACTCGCCTGCAAAGCCATCGTGTCCATACACCAACTGACCATTGATAACGATACCTGAACCAACGCCCGTTCCAAGGGTGATGACGATGAAGTTTTTCATGCCACGAGCCACACCATAAATCATTTCGCCCAAAGCTGCTGCATTGGCATCGTTGGTCATAGCCACAGGGATGTTCAAAGCATCGCTAAACATTTTTGCCAATGGCACCACACCCTTCCAAGGCAGATTTGGAGCAAATTCGATAGCGCCTGTGTAGTAATTGCCATTAGGTGCACCAATACCCATTGCCTTAATCTGGTCGATGCCGCCAGCTTTATCAATCAGTGGCTTCAAACATGCCACACCTGCTTCAACAAAAGCTTCAGCCGTTGCATATTCTTGCGTACGGATAGAATCATCGTAAAGCACATCGCCACGCTGATTCACAATGCCAAACACGGTGTTTGTACCTCCAAGGTCAACACCAATAACATAAGGTTTTACTTCGTTCATGGTAGTTAATAAATATTAGTTTTTGAGTTCTTAAGTTTTTAAGTTTTTGAGTTTTAATTATTAATGATGTGGCAAATTTAAAAAAAGTTTTCCATTCCATTCTCTTTTTGCCTAATAATTATTGGAATTATAGAAAAATATCAAGGCAAAAGATAAAAAACAGTCATATTATAAAATAGTTAGGAGAGTTGACACCAGCAAGGTGAACTCTCCTAACTATTAAATGCTTAGTAACGATAAAAAATAATTTGGAACGTTTTTAATCCATTCATTTGTTTTTTACCACGAATTACTCGAATTTACACGAATTTTTAACTCGGCGTATGCCAATTATTAATTTTATCGAATTTCTCGAATTATAAAAATGCCAGCATTTTGTTCGTGAAATATCATTTAATAACCTAAAGAATAATTCGTTTAATTCGTGAAATTCGTGGTTGATAATAATCCCAAGTTATTATTTTATCATTACTTAATTTTTCAGAATTAACGGAATGCGTAGAATGCATTGCCTTCAACAACCTGACGGAATGCAGTCACACCTTCGTTGTTGAGTTTGACATTCATGCTCTTACCATTCTGAAGGTAAACCTTTGCATTTTGGTCGTCGGTGAGTTGGAGCAAAACCTGTGACATGCCATTCGATTCCACTGTCCAAGTCTTGTTGCTCTTGTCATAAACGAAGTTGACAAGTTCGCCCTTGTCGTTCTTCACTTCGTAACCCTTCTTAGTGGTTGTAATGGCGTACATGTGTCCATCGCTACCCATCACGTTCTGCACCTTACCTGCATCTGCCAATGGGTTCTCGCCCGACCAGAATTCGATAGTGTTGAGTACGAGGAAGTCAACAGTTCCACAGATAGGATAAACCCAGCAAAGTAACCAACCAATAACCGCATTCAGATACTTGCTATCGGTGGCATTAGCATTCCACTGAGCAAACTTGTTGAAGAGAGAGAAAGACCCGATGCAAGAATTGAAAGAAACGGCACAAATCATTGCAACGATACAGAGTTTTGAAAATCGATTGTTCATTGTCGTGTTTGTTTTAAATGAATAATAAAAAAATATAGAATGTTGTTGATTAATAGAAAAAAACAAAAGTGTCTCTTGAATACGTGGCAAAGTTATAAAAGATTTGTCGAAAGAAAAATTATTTTACTGAAAAAAGGGTGAAGAATATGAAATAAAACAAAAAAACTCTGCCAATGAGAAATCATTAACAGAGTTTTTTGAAAGCTCACTCCCAAGGAAATTCAGCGAGCAAGAAGCTTTGAAAGGTCTGCTATTCGTCAAGACCAGGAATAGTGATGATTTTTCCGTTCTCATCATACTTGAGTTCGCACACCTTCAAACTGCGGAGCCAAGACTTGCCACCAGAAGGAACAGAATCATGATGGAAAAGATACCACTTGCCCTTATACTCCAGAATGGCATGGTGAGTCGTCCAACCAACCACAGGAGTAAGAATCACACCCTGATAAGTGAATGGGCCGTAACGGTTGTCACCAACAGCATAGCACAACATGTGGCTATCACCAGTGGAATAAGAGAAGTAGTACTTGCCATTGTACTTGTGCATCCACGATGCCTCGAAGAAACGATGTGGGTCATCTGCCTTGAGCGGATTTCCTTCGTCATCCACGATGATGATTGGACGTGGAGCCTCTGCAAAGTAGAGACCGTTCTTGGTGAGACGCACGCAACGACTTGGCAGGGCATCTTCCTTTCCTTCAGGGAGGTATGGAGTCTCAAGATGGATATTGTCCTTGTAACGCTGAAGCTGTCCGCCCCAAAGTCCACCGAAATAGACATACACCTCACCATCATCGTCCTTGAATGCGCACATGTCGATGCTGTAGCTACCAGGGATTGGTGCTGAACGAGGAATGAACGGACCAGCAGGATTGTCGGCAATAGCAGTTCCCCAATGGAACACATCATTGCGGTCCTTCATAGGGAAATACATGATATACCTCTTAATCTTTTTGCTGTAGCCCATGCCAGCAGCCTGTTCCTCTGCATTGGTAGGCACTTCAACCTCATACTCCTGCACGTCGCAGTCCCAAAGCTGACGACCATGCCAAGGAATATCTTCCAGACGAAGAACACAACCGTGGTCGGTGACTTCACCCGTCATTGGGTCACCATCGATGGAAAGCACATGATAATCTTTCATGATGTACTGGTCGCCATTGTCGTTTTCTACGTTCGAAGCTTCCCAGTCATGACTTGGGTAGATATATATTTTTCCGTTGAAAATGTGAACGGAAGGGTCTGCCATGTAGTCGGCAGGAAAAAGATAACGTTTCATATTGTTAGTTTTTAAGTTGGTGAGTTTTTGAGTTTTAAATATCACTTTTAACAACGGAAATATCGGATATTTTTCGGAAAAACGGAATTATTTTTAAGAATCATCGGATGAAACAAAAATATCTTTCTTTTCCGTTTTTTCAGTTCTTTTCCGTTTTTTCAGTTGTTAGTTTTCGTAGAGAGAATTATCTTATTTCGCAACCAATGCCTTGATAGCCTCCACAAATTTTCGTGGCTGAAGATTTCTGTCGAAAGCAAGAGGATAGTCGGTGCGTCCTTTGATTGGCCAATCATTCTTCCAAGAATCGCCATCACTGACACCCCAGAAATTCACGCGCTCAATGGCATCAGCATGGCGCAAATAGATGTCGAAGAGCTTGGTGTAGAAGTCTGTCACTTCCTGTTCCTTTTCCTCTGGCAAGCCATCCTTGTAAGGGTCCATTTCCTTGGCATATTCAAAGTTATTGCTGATTTCAGCACCTTGATTGCCATTTGGCCAAGGCAGTACGGAAAGGTCGAGCTCGGTAATCATCACCTTGCAATTTGCAGCAGCCAATGCCTCGATGGTTTTCTCATACTCATCAAGTGGAGTATCGAAAGCCACGTGCGACTGCATACCCACGCCATCCACACGGCAACCCTTCTCGCGCAAGCTCTTTACCAATGCCACGACAGCATCACGCTTGGCAGGCTTGTCCATCGAATAATCGTTGTAGTAAAGTTCACAGTTAGGATCTGCCTCTTGTGCAGTCTTGAATGCGATTTCAAAGAATTCTTCTCCTATTATATTATAATAAGGAGAGTGACGGAAAGAGCCATCATCTTCGATAGCCTCATTCACCACATCCCACGACTTCACACGTCCCTTGTAGCGTCCAACCACCGTGCGGATATGGTTCTTCATGCGTTCAACCAAGGTTTCTTTATCTACTGGATTTCCATTCTTATCAGAGAAAATCCACTGAGGAGCCTGAGAATGCCAAACAAGACAATGGCCATAGCAAGCTTGCTTGTTCTTCTCGCACAAATCCACGAATTCATCGGCAAGTTTGAAGTCCCAAACACCTTCTTCAGGAGAGACCACCTCACCCTTCATGCAGTTCTCAGCCACCAAGCAATTGAACTCAGTCTTGATGAGGTTAGCCAACTTTTCATCCGTGGTGTTGACTTGCCATTGGTTCACTGCGGCGCCTACGAGGAACTTGTCCTCGAAGGCTTCACACAGAGTTTTTTCTTTCTTCGCTTCCGGAGTGCAAGAGGCAAGTGCCAATGCTACCGAAGCCAAACCTAATATGAGTTTCTTCATAAATTGTTCAATGATTATTGATGTCTTGCTTCAATTTCACGATTAATCTTATCGATGACATCATCTTCAAGTTCATACTTGCTGATAATCCACATAGCAAGCAACAGTAAGATAGCTGGGATGACGCAAACGAGCCAGAGAATACCTTCTTCAGCTAATGGAGTCTGGTCAATCACTGCACTCTCGTAGCCAACGTATGCCAAAACAGCTGGACCTACGATGCTACCGAAAGTCATACCTGCCTTGAAGAACAAACCTGTGAGCGCATTCACGATACCCGAAATGCGGCGACCGGTTGTGTATTCACCGTAAGAAATCACCTCAGGAACCAATGCCCACATATAACCAGTAGCTACGATAACACCAGTACTCTTGATGAACTGTGCTATATAAACCATCATCATGCTTGGATGCTCCATCTTGGAAATGAAATAAAGCATAGCCATACCTACGATAGCTGCACTAAGGAAAATATAGAACATGTTCTTTTTTCCAACCATACGCTTGAACCAAGGAACAAGTGGCATAAAGATGAAAGCAGGGATAGAACCAAGAGCCATGAAAATCGACAATTCCTGTGCAGAACCGTGGAGATTGCTATTGATGAAATATGCTCCTGCTGCGTTACCTACCGACATCATGGCAAACGCTGTGATGAAGAAGAATGCGAGAATGCGCAATGGACGGTTGCGAACAAACTCCATCCAAAGGTCGCTCACTTTCACGCTTTCTGTGTCTTTCTTATCCATGACTACGCGCTCCTTGCACTGAGAGAAGCAGAATGCAAGCAGACAGAAACCAACAATGGCATAAATCGTCATCGTGATGAACCAAGCGTCCGAATCCTTAGGAAGGCTGTCGGATGGTGCACCCGCAATCAGGGCGATGAATAAAGGAAGACCAGAGTTAACTGCCAAACCACCGAGGTTTGCCATGAACATACGCACTGAGGTAAGGATGGTGATTTCGTCCGTATCGCGAGTTAACGAAGAATTCAACGCTCCGTATGGCACATTGATGAATGTGTAGAGCAATTGCATTGAAATATAAGTGACGTATGCATAAATCAATGAAGGTGCAAAACCATTGTAGAAGCACAAAATGGCAAAACCAGACAATGGAATACCCACATAAAGCAGGTACGAGCGATATTTACCATAACGAGGATTACTCTTGTCGATTAATGTACCCACGATAGGGTCCCAAATGACATTTGCCACGTTACCT
>Ga0247608_10005632_pt1 | contig 13471 bp, 20 predicted proteins | sample 176DNAGHGlowgp2_FD_193490 | JGI IMG/M metagenome (GOLD analysis project Ga0247608, IMG submission 193490) | Sheep rumen microbial communities from Palmerston North, Manawatu-Wanganui, New Zealand - 1766 DNA GHGlow gp2 | ecosystem: Host-associated > Mammals > Digestive system > Stomach > Rumen ...
TAGGCATTAAATCCTTATTCTTGTAAAGACTAAAAATAGAACGCTCTATATTACAAGTTTCAGAATTCTTTAAATAATAATCTTCCAACAAACATAATAAATAAGAACATCTTTTTTCAGTTGGAGAATTCGCATAATCCACACAGGCTTCTATTATATCAGTTGCAAAATTACTCCCCCTACAAACCTCTCTTTTTAAAAATACATCATTAGAAAGATTATTAAAAATCGTCTTCAATTTGTTATTTCTATTTTTATTTGGTATAGTATTCCAAATTTCAAATATTATGTTTTTCCACTCGCTTAATTTCATATCTATAAACATTATTTAATTAAATAACCATGTTCCTATACGAATTCGTACTTAAACCCAGTCATCATCTTATTAGCACCTAATGTTGCCAACCACATAGAAGAACTAATATCATCGTGTTCTCCAACACTCTCTAAGCCATGATCTGTAAAGGCAACGGAACCAAGATCGGTGAAAATTAAATCCTTAATATCTCTGCTATACTGATCTCCAATAGGTATATGTATTTTGTTGCGTTCAAACAATATTGCTAACCCTGGCCATCCTGTCTTCAAATCGTACTTATCTATTCCTGTTGTATGTCCTATCACGGGCATACCCTGACGATCCGATTCTTGTACAAAGATTTGTTGGAAAACATTTTGTTCCAACACCATACAATCTGGCTGATAGCGTAAATTTATTCCGCGTAATATCTGCATCTGCTCGTGGAATGCCTTGCCCTTGTCACGATACATATTAAGTAACCACATATCACGCTTATCGTCAACTCCCCAAATTGTAAAAACATAATAGTCCGCTCCAACACTGGAAGATATAGCAAAGTCACAACCAACAACAACCTTTTCAAAACTAATAGGAAAGTCACTGCGATTCTTCACCAAAGTATAATTTTCCATTCTTATAAGCGAACGCTCCAAAATAGCCAACGGGAAAATACTACTTTCATTCGTAATCGGACGACAAAGATTTTCACGCGAAAAGATGATATTTCCTTGTGTAGCACGCTTCTCTAACAAATCTGTAAAACTCCATCGCTGTGGCCAAAGAACTCTACCATCCGGAAATATAGCAGGATATTCTATTACAAACCAGCCTCTGTCTTTTTCTTTTAATATACTTACACTCTTACTCTTCAAGTCGCCATATAGGTCTGTAGCGTGAAAAGGTGTACCAACAACGATTATTTGACCGCCAGGAACCAACATATTCATAATAACAGAATGAAAATAGTCTATTGACTTTTCGCGCTGTGTCTTACTATAAATGACATTATCTTTCAATCCATCATCTACAACAATCCAATAAGGGTGAGCACCACGCACCGAACTTCCAAAACCCTTACATGTAAGACGAGCACCATTCTTACAAAGAATATTGGTGCTCGCCCATGCTCCTTCTGTACTCTTATCTGGGACTAAACGCTCCGAAAGTATTTCATTGCTCTCTATTGTATTCTTGAGAATTTCCATAAGGTCAACACTCTGTTGTAAAGAGAAAGAAAACAAATATCCACGATTACTGCTTGCTGCTGTTGGTCGACGACTTCGTAAATTACCGCTTTGTTTTCTGTATCTGTATAGTTGCCAAGCAGCGTATGCGTTACTGAAGAAATAACTCTTACCATGGTCACGAGCAGCCTCTATACAGAGTTTCTTATGACGCATAACTAAATCACCCCACTCCAGATGATGCCACGATATCTGGAAATCTGGCATCACTGATGTAATAAAGTAATTTAGATTCCAACAACGATAGCGGTCTTCCACTATTTCACTAAGACGATCGGTGTACTTTGGCGAAAAATCTATGTAACTCTCTCCCGTAAACATTACATTATAAGTATCGCGCATTAGTTCTTTTATAATGTTGTCAATGTCTCCGCTGCTACCTTGCATCAATTCGTTTATACCTTTATCATCCAGATTTTGAATTATATCATTTACAACCTGAAGGCATTCTATTTGATGTTGTTGGCTATTTAGTAATGTAGTTTCCATTTCTATCCTTTTATGTAAACCAAGAAAAAGACCGCGATTTTTAGGCACGGTCTTTTCCACAAAAAACTAAAATCTAACTTATGAATAAAGCAATGTCACACTTTGGTATTATCAATAACTGTTTTCCTTATCTTCTTATAAAGTTCTTCTTTTTGTTCGTCGGTGTAGTCTGTAATGCTCTTCACATAATTCTTATAACGTACAACCTCTACAGCAACCAACTTACTAAGATTGCGAACATCGCGTACAATACAATCCAAACATTGTTGTTGATTAAAGGTAAATTTCAATGTATGTTTCTTATTGTCCACCCAATCAACATAATTGAATGCCTTCAACAAATTAAACAACTCTTGAAACTTTTTGTTGCTTAATGTAGTAGCATGTACAATTTGCTTTTGCGAGAACACAAATTTATCCGCGTCCTCTTGTTTGCCACCGCCAGTCATTATAGCGTACAACTTTTCGGCTTGCATCCTTGCTATCTGTCTATTTTCGTCATTGGCTAAGAATTTATCCATCGTCTCGATATCCGGAGTTGTGTCGGCTACCTTATTCTTCGTCAGGTTTTGTTTGAGAACGCTGCTATCTACAACAGCAACATCAATGTTACGCTGCGAGGCAATTTTAGTAATCTCTTCCAATAATGACTTGTCTTCGCAAGCAATCAACAAAACATTTTGTTCTTCCATAATATTTACTTTTTAGAAATTTCGTAAGGCTTTTTATTTTTCTCTTTTATTTCTTTCATCGTATCATCAATTGAATCAACTAATTTGAAAATATATGGTCCGCATTCGTATTTCTTATATTCTTTTAATTGTTTAGAAAGATTAGCATATCCAATACCATTCAGATTTGCACATTTACGAATACTATTATAAACTTCAATAACACTATCAGGATATTCTTTACTTCGCTTCTCTACTTTTACGCTTTTAGTACTTACAGACTTCTTTTTATCTGGATTGTAATATCTGACTCGCATTCCATTACAAGTCTTATTATTCTCAAGAGCAAAAAGCAAATGTTCCTTACGAGCATCTATAGCCTTGGCTGCTTGTTCTGCATCATCAAAGGTCTTCCATCCTTCTCCGTCTATAAGAACTTCAACTTTTGAAGTTGTTTGTTCAGGTGCTGGATCCTCAGGTTGTTCCTCTTCTGAAAGTTTTTCTTTTAATCCTGCTAAAATCTTAAGATCTTCTTCGTTTACAAACTCTTCAGGTTGTTCTTCCTTATTTTGTTCCTCGAAAAGTTTTTTCTTCATTCTTTGCTTAAAGGAATTCCACATGTCAAGTTTTACAAATTCTTCAACGGAAATTTCTAATGTTATCTTCATCTTATTTTTCTATTTTGTAATTAAGTATTCCAGTATCTTCAAAGTTTGTTCTCAGTAATTCCAACAATATAGTCTGGTCTTCCGCATTAGCGTATAAATCCCATGTTGGACCTAACTGTAATTCTAATTGCACCTTCATTGATTATCGTATTTAGAGATGTTATTACGCAACCAATACAGAATTCCATCTAATGTACGGAAAACAAAATCTACACTACAATATTCCCAATTTCCATCAATCATGTATTTCATTTTGTAGGTTATCTTCTCGTATTCGTTTATCTCCATACCAATTACTCTTGCCTCTACAATCATATTATTCTTAATAAGATAACCTATATCTCCCAACTTTACCTCTTCACGCTTTTTAATTACAGTTTTAGCAGCCTTCGTTTTTCTCTCATAAATTTGTTTTAGTCTCAGATCGCTTCCTTGTCCATCCTTATATCCTTCAAATTCACGAAAACGCTTTTTTCTTTCTAAAAAGTTTTCATAGATTTTATCTGCTAAAAAAGTGAAATCTGGAATGTAAGATCCATCAACATAATATTTCATATTGACACCATTATCTTCCGTTCTCAGACATTTATGTTCCTTTAAGACTTCCGTGAATGCACAAGAATAGTTACTTTGCAGACCATTCTCTAACATAATCTTTGTAAGAGGACGTTCACGGCTTTCAATCCATCTGTTTGTGAATTCTTCTTTGTACAACTCGGTGAGAACCATTTTTATGGCTTCTATTAGTTCTTCTTTTGTTCTTTTAATTGTTCCCATTGCTTTATTCTTTTTAGTGTTAATGTTTAGTTTATCTAACTTTATTTTCTATCTGCAGCACACTTAAATTCAAAGAATTCTTGACCACGCTTACGATTTTTTACCTTAACAACACTGCTATCGCCATTACGCATACGACGCTGATAATAGCGTAACAAATCGGCTGTTGCTTCTACATCATTCATACTTCCGTGTGCGTCTACAAGAGATATCGCTGCTCGTGAACAACATTCTCCTAATGTAAACTTCTCTTCTCCAGTTTTATTCCATAACAATTTACCTAACATCATTGTATCTATGATATTTGGAAAATGATATTTATCAAATGTAATCTTTGGATTTACATATTGTAATGCGTAACTGATGAACCCTATATCAAAAGTAACATTATGACCCACTGGAATGAGGCGACCTTGGGCTTGTATAGATACACAATTTTCCTTCCAAAATTCGGTAACTGTATTAACAAAGTCTTCCACGCTTATTCCATTCCTTATATCACTCATCTTCACCATTGTTGCTTCCAATACCTTTTCCTCTATTACAAGATCATTATAAGGACGGATAAAAACATCATATCGATCTATCTCTGTTAGGTTATAAGGCTCTAACACAACAGCCGAATACTGCGTTATAGGATTCTTTTCTGGACTAAGACCTCCGGTTTCTACATCAAACACGATATAATTACTTTTCTTCATACTTCTACAATTTATAAATGAAATGTCCCCAGCGACAATTTATATAACGCTGGGGACTGTTACTCTTCTTCTACTTAACTCAGAATTCTTGCAGCATATTGCTTACATCATTAACTTGTTCGTATTCTTCGTCTTGGCCATGCATCCTGTACTTATATGCACTGTATAAGACGGCTTCTTTGATGATACGCTTTTCTTCTTTGTTGAATGCGAGGTTGAATAACCACTTCTTGAATTGTTTCTTCATTGCTTTGTTTGTTTATAAGGTTTTAATCATTTGTTCATTGTATTTTGCATAAATAGTCCACGGACATGCATCCTGGTCACCGATATATGTAACTCCTTCAGCCGTAATATTCTGAATGTTACTTATCTGCAAATCGTCGTACACTCTATTAGATTCCAACATCTCGCTTTTTACTTCAACACCCTCAGGAAAGTAAGAAGTAAGATTCCATCCTTCTTCGTCAAAGTCTTCTGCGTCTGGCTGAATGTCGAGAACAACAAGTTCATCTACATTACAACCTAACTGCTGAGCAACCCATTCTAAATGTTCTGTTGGAATGAAGTCGCCTAAAAGCACAAGTGCTGTTTCTTCTTTACAATACATCGTACTCATAATCATTGTTGTTTTTTAAGAGGTTCTAAAATCTCCCAAGAAGCTGTATAACGGATTGTAAACTTGCCGTTGTTATCTTTACGGATAATGTTTACATACTGAGTCAAAAACCTTACTTTGTCGGTGGACTGATTTACGCTGCGTTGTTCGTCAAACGGAACAATCTTCACTATCTCTCCTTCTACAAATGGTTTTTGTAAGAACTTATTATAAGCCTTCTTCTTGATTTCTCCCGATACCATGAGGAATTTCGGAAAGTTTTGTTTTGTTGTAATTGCTTTCATAACACTTTATTTTTCGTCTTGACACCATTATTAACTTTGTTAAACAAAAATATGGAGCGACCATTACAAAGAACAGCCGCTCCACCAAACAAAAAATAAAAGGGTAAATTTGTTAAATCACTTCTTTGCTTTCTTTGCTGGTTTCTTTGTTTCTTCCACGCGAACACGGGTGGTGTACGATGCCTTAAACTTCAGGATGTGCGTTTCGGGAACATGGATCTTCTCTTTCTTGAGAGGATTGAAGCCTTCGTGAGCAGGCTTGACATTGCAGATGAACTTACCAATCTTAGGCAGTACAACCTCGTCTTGCTTCTGCATAACATCTTCAAGAATAACATCCTGCAGAGCGTCCACAACCTTGTTAACTTCATTTTGCGCAACACCACTCTTTTCGGCAATAGCGCGAACCAGATCAATTTTCTTCATTGTCTTGTTGATTTTAATTTGTTATTTAGTTTGTTAAGTCAGTAATCAAAGTCTAATAACTTTGTTATTCAATTCTTCCAGTGTCATAAGGATCAATTCATACTTATTATCACGTTCCTCTTCACTTGAAAAGAACAATTTCTTTTCACCTGCTGGAATATCCGCCGAAGGTTCTAATCCAGCATTCAACACAATACTATATTTCCAACGAACACCTGCTGTATTAGAAATAAGTTCATTACACTTATCCATAGTATGTATCATCCACGGACGAATGCTTAAACCTTGCTTCTCAAAGTACAGAAGCGGTAAAATCTTAGGTTTCTTTTCTTCTTTTTCTTCAGCCATTATTCTTGTTCTCCATCAAACTTTAAATTCTTTACTATCATTGGACTTGTGATGATAGGACTATATTGTTCACACCAAACATTAAGTACAATGTTAAACGGAGCAATACACTGCTTACACACATCGGTCTTCCTTAATAACTTTCCATCTACATAAAACCTTATTTCGTTATCATCGAAATACACGCCATATTTGTGGAAATTCTCATCCGGACTTCGCCACATCTTGAATATACTTATTTGACGACTTCCTATGGATTGTTTTTGGCTGTCTGGTGCTGTCCAGTCCTTATAATGATAATTAGTAGTTACTCTCCAACCAGGAACAAGATACGGAGGCTGCGGCTGTGTCAAACGGAAATAATTTCCACGATTCTCACTCCACGCTTCCAATATATCTATCTCTGGTGGCCAACTTCCCGCTCCTGTCAACCAAAATGCTGGCCAAAGACGCTTTCCGCGTGGTAACTTTATCTCTGCTTCTAAATATCCTTGTTTTAGTTTTTCTTTTGTACGCATTGTTGCCACCGCATAAGTAGATTCAAATGTACCCTGATAGTCTGTGATTACGGCTGGTAAATGCTTAATTCCTAATTCCAACTCTCCTTCTTGATTTACACGGATAGTATTTACACCATCATAATACATATAGGAGAAGGACGGATGTATTTTCCGTCCTTCTATAAGCGTTGTCCAATTGTATCCGAAATAATTGAAATCCATTTTTTTTTGTTAGTAATAGTACAGCTCCAACTATAATTGCTACAATACAGAACACTAATACTCGGCAACAACCAGCAACATCTCGGCTGTAATTCTCATCCATCATTTCGCGACGATACTTTTCATCTTGTTCCATAACCTAATCCTCCACAATTAACATTATTCCGTATTCGTACCACAACTTGTTATCCAGATCTTCTTTTGTCCAGACATCGTACTTCTTACAATAGGCTTGAACCTCGCTTCGTTTGATGTACAACTTATTATCTACTGTGCGTGCCATATTACTTTAATGTTTGTAAATATTTCATAATGTTTGTTACTTCGTATTTTGTTATGTATCCAATAACAGTGTCGCCGTATCTGTCAAGTTTAAACAAATTACCATCCTTCAAAATATAAACTTGGTAACTATTCTTACCATTAGAATAGAATGGAGTTCCACAAAGAACATTAACTCCATATCCGTTACCAAAAGTCATCTCCGCCTGACGGCTATCCAAAAACTCTTGTGAATAGTGCTCATCTGTTGTCCACGGATTCCATTCTAAGTCGTCAAAGGTTTTATACACCTTCTCTCGATTAATGTTCCTATCAACAAGATAAGCACACAGAGCACAAAAACCTCCGTGAATTAGCAGGCTAAATAAGAAAGAGAGAAAAGTATATTCCTCCCATTTACAATATGAGCCTACCATGAGAATAACGGCTAACACAAGCCAAAATGCGATGTTTAATTTACGTGTTACTTTCATTTTGAAAATCTCCTATTTTTTTGTTATTGTTTAGTTACTTATTTTCTTCATAATTGGCGTATCCAGATACTTCGCTTAAAGGCTTATCCAACTCTGGATGATTGAGAATAAAGTACATTACATAATCCGCCATCTTATCATAGATGTTATTATCTATATCTTTGTAATGATTGCGACAGTCATATCCGTTATCTATGATAATGTCTCTTACATCGGACATACACTTTGCAAAACCACCTAACTGTTCATCCTTAACACAACAAATTGTTTTTTTCAAAAGATCGATGAATGCTTCATAGAACGGAACAATACTTACTTCTCGTTCTTCCTCTTGTTCCGTAATCCATTCTCCCGTCTCTTCGTCTTCATAACCTTCTTCCTCAATATAGCGGATGTCTGCAGCATTGCAATTTCCGTTATTATAATAATCGTAATATAAACGGCTGACGGCACGGATTAACTCTCCAAACAAAGTATTTGAACAGCCATCCTCTGGTACTAATTCGTCATACAACTTTGTGTACTCTTCGTTGTAGGCTCCTTCGCCTTCCCAATAGCCCTTTCCTAATTCTGTGAACTTAATAGTGTTTTCCATTGCTTTACCCTTTCTTTTGTTTAGTTTATAGTTTTGTTTGTTTTAACTTTGTTTTGTTTAAAATTCGTATTTAGACATTTTAACACCGCTTTCTATTGCATAAGCATAGTCAATACAGCTGCATGTGTAATTCGCCAAATTCTGGCAGAAACAAACAGCAAAATCATAAGTTGATGGAAACGGAATATTGTAGGTGTTGGAATAACAAGGATTCACAAAATGAACCTCAATCTGGAATTGTTTAGTTTTCTTCATTTTTACCCTTTCTAATTTATTTGTTTATAATTTTATTACATTCTACGATGCAAAATTATAACCTTTTTTTTTGGATTGACAAAGGAATTTTGTAAAAATTTTTCAAAAATTTTTTGTTTTGTTCTTTTTGAGATTGTTTTTCAGTAAATTAACAAAACAAAAATTTTTTCACTTTTCTACATTATTATACCAAAATTCACTTGTGTCAACGACTTCCTTCTCAAAAAACAACATTCTTTTTCAGAGCAAAAATTCGCTCCCCTTTTTCGTGATAATTGAATGGTACAACAACCTGTAATTGATAACTTTTAGAAGTTTCACCAACTACAAGAACATCTACCCAATGAATTTCATAAGTACCATTAAAGCGTGGTATCTGAAATTTGTACCTTGCCTTCTTAGGCTGTTCGTAAAGAGTTTTCTGTGCCATAACTGTATAAGTTTATATTCTATATTATTAAACTCTATAAAACAAAGAGGGGAGGCATACTCTCCGAGCACCCTCCCCACCGCGATTTTTACAATCAGGCAGCAGCCAACATAGCCACTCTTTCCTGATGACGCTCCGTGACCTTCTTGAGAAGATCGAAGAAAATAGTTTTGCCGTTTATACAGCCACAACTCGTTCTCCATATCCGCTACTCATATGCTGTCAAAACCAATCATCCCCTTGCCTCGGTTTTTGTATGAGAACCGAGAAACTCTAATTGGCGTGTACTACAGCTCGTGCCATAGAGGTGTTGTAATGAGATTCGAACTCATACCTACTTTGTATTCAGCCAGAACCAAAGTCGTTCTTCCTGCTTAAAAACTACACAACACACCAAATGCAAAAACATCTTTCTTCGGAGTTGTGGAGATGGAGGGAATCGAACCCTCGTCCAAACATACTTTTGTCAATACTTCATAGAACAAATTGCTGTGCTCCTGACAGGGATTGAACCTGTGACCTGATGATTATGAGTCATCTGCTCTAACCAACTGCGCTACAGGAGCAGTATTGGGAGAAGCCGTGCGGTTGGTAACTTCTCCCACCAACAATGCTTTTCACATAGTGAAACACATCTTTCAAAGAACGCAAAACAAGAAAACTTGATTCTTCGCAACATCGACACTTATTTAACAACATCAGGAATTTATACATTATTAACAATATTGGATTATTGCGCTTAATCTTATTATCCAGACAGTCCCGCAAACGGTTTAATCAATGCTTCAAAGAACCAAGTTTAACATGGAAGGCAGTCTAATTAACCTATGATATGCTCTTCTCTCCTACGACTTTCCTTCTATAAGACTCGGAAAGAAGAATTGCCTTGGCTTATAATAGTTATAACTCTTCACGAAAACAAAACAAGGCAAACAAATCTCGTATTCGCTACCTCGCGGTGTATATCCTTTCAACCGACTTTTGAGCATCTGCAAATGAAACAGACATAAGTATTAACTTTGTTCTATTATGTTTCATCTTCTTCAATTTCCTCTCCAGTATAATAATCAACTTTTTCTTTTCCCTTTCGGAAATTACTATTCGGATTCTTACTTGGCAATGTACGGGATGCTCCTCTTGGGCGACCACGCTTCTTCTCAGGTTTCTCCCCTAATATATCTTCATTGTCAACATCCTCGGTCGGCATATAGTTCAACACCCCTACTCGCTTCTCTAAATCATTCTTTTGTTCTTTTATCTTTTGTAAAAAGATTTCTTTCAAATTTACGGCTGTGCTATGTTGTTCCGGTGTTACCGCTTCTTCACTCATATCCATTGTTGCTTTTGTTGCTTCTCTCTCTATCTTCTGGAAGTCATAATTACTATCGCTGGGATAGTGCATCTCCGCATTTGGGTCGAAATCGCCACTAATATCCACAAATTGCGCATAGTAACTATTGTGTAATCCCGTTATCAACTTTATTGGATCGTACTGCATCCTGGCAGCAACACGGCTCAATATAATCTCTTTTATGTTTATTGTTTTGTAAATCTCTTGTTGGATATGTTCTTGTATCTCGGCTTCTATGTTAACATCTATTGCTCCACGGATATTAAGTATGTCTCCCTCGCTCTCTTTGCGTATCTGCTCCAGTGTTCTTAACATCGCATTGTAAGAATCCATCGTATTTAATGCTACATACCGCATCTTCATCTTTCCGAACATCCACGCTAATTCCTCAAGTCGTGGACGCTTATTGTAAAGACGAACATCTGCAACCTTGCGACGGAATTCTTCACGCTCTTTTTCCACCAACGAAAAGTTATCTCGCAAAACCGCCTTAACATCATCAATCGTAACTTCAATATTATTCTCCTCAGCCATAATCTTTACAACCTCTTCCACTGTAAACATTCTGCCGAGCAAAAGTATAATGTCATTCTTAAAGGGTGCAATCTTTTCTTTTACAATAGTCTTTTTTGTTTTGCCGCCTAAACGACCACGGCGACCATAGGCATCTGCGTGTAGTTGGTTGATCTTACAAAGAACCTGATTGTATTTGGTCTTCATCATAAGTATGGCTTCCTGCTCCTTTGGTGGTAAATGCTTAATGCGTTCCACTAATTGGTTATAGAACCACGCTATATTATATTCCTGCCCATCACTCCCTAAATACATAATATTACGCAACGCTGGGTGTTTCTTCATTGCCAACATTGCCTTATACGCTTTTGGATTAATTACCTCTGGAGGGATTATCAAATTATTTTCCATACAAATTTCTTTTTTGATTTTTACAATAAAACAATACAAACTGCCATTTCCAAAACAAAATAGAAAAATAGCAGTTTTAACAATGATATATTATTTTTGTTAGATGCTTTTTTAATATTCTAAAAACAACATTGTTCCTAAATCCAAATACATTCTCTGCAATAATTGCATATCCTCCTGTCCTCTATTTTTCAAATTAAGACTTTTGCTTTCTCCATAAACTTCTTCTACACCTGCAAGATTAAACTTGACAAAACCAGCGGAAATAGGTTTTGCGTTTTTAAGTATAACATCACAATGCGATGTATGTTCCGCAAAAACTATTGGATGGAACAATGTTCCTTGTTTGAATATTATGTATTTCATGATTCAAAGTTTTTAAGGTCATTGTAAAGTGATTTAATATTCGCGAAATCAACACAACCATACACTCCTTCGATGAATCGACCTAAAGAGCTTAGCTGTTCCTCATTTGGCTTCCAATGTGATTGAGGCTCGATGGATTTAAACCATTTAAGTTCTTCTTCAACTTTAGTGGGTAATTCTCCCATATAGCATTTTCCAAGAATACCGAGAGTTCTGATATACATACTTTTATCCTCTTCGTTCCACTCTTGCTTTTGCTGAGGTTGTACTCTGTCTTTGAGTGATTTGAGCCAATATCAAAAATGTCTTTGTTTATCAATCGTTATACATCTTGTTTCAATATCACCTAAAAAGAAATCAATTATTTCATTATAGATTTTTTCGTCCTCTTCGCTCCATTCTTGGTTTAATTGTGGTTGAACTCTGTATTTGAAAGATTTAAGCCATTGGACTAAAAGACTATTTTCACCTAAAACTTCAATTATACTGTTGAGTTTTTCTTCATCTTCCTCACTCCAATCGGTGGATGATTGTTCAATTTTAACTATATCTTTCTCAGCAGCACATCCAATTGCAGTTTTAACTTCTTCAGAGTCAGATGGTTTGCCGATTACAGCCACATTATAAATGAAACCATGCTTAGTTGTTTCAATGTCTTTGATTTTATAATTGTCACCACGGTATCTAATACAATCCCCAACTTCAAATCTTGGTTCAACTTTATTAGCAGACTTCTGCTCTACAAGTTCGTAGTCATCTTGAAACTTTATGTTTACAAACGAATGGCTGTTATTACATACATAATCTCCATCTTCTATCTTTTCAATGGTTCTCGGAAAAACGGTGTTCTCTCCTATTTTATGGATGGTGTCGCCAATTTTAAACTTAGGAGTAGAATTCTGCTCACCTTGTTTTTCAAGCCAAGCAAGCATTTTTTCTTTTGTTACAGTGCCAGTAGCAAACTCCATTCCATACTTTCTCACAACATCACTGATACATCTTTTTATCTTCTCATCCTCGTTCTCTTTGAGTTCGGGGAAGTAATGTTCAGCATCTTCCTTTGTTTTTCCATGCAAGCCGTTGTAGAGGCTTTGTATCCAGCCTAATGCTTCTTTGTATTTCTTTTCGTAGTTATCCATATTCATAAGGTTTTAAAAGAGCCGTGCCGAAACACGGCTCAATGGTTTTACATTCAATTGTTTGTTATAGGAGTGATTACCGCCCTTTGGTCGGCTTGGCGGTCGTAGTCCGTCGCGCCGTTGCCGGCGTAGAGGAGGCGTATCGGGTCAACACCATACTCGACAAGCCGCTGAAACACGGCTTCGGCGCGTCCCTGCGCAAGCTCGATGTTCCGCAACGGGCTTCCGTTATTCGATGCGAAACCATCAATTTTATAGTGCTTGTTGTTTCCAAGCATTATTTCAGCGATGTCGGCAATCACATCGTCCATCTGTGAGGTGATGTGACAACTTCCTGTCGGGAAGTAAATATTCCAGTCACCTACGCTGCCGCAATTGTCTTTAAGGAACTTGTTGTCGGCATCCT
>Ga0247608_10005634_pt1 | contig 13467 bp, 13 predicted proteins | sample 176DNAGHGlowgp2_FD_193490 | JGI IMG/M metagenome (GOLD analysis project Ga0247608, IMG submission 193490) | Sheep rumen microbial communities from Palmerston North, Manawatu-Wanganui, New Zealand - 1766 DNA GHGlow gp2 | ecosystem: Host-associated > Mammals > Digestive system > Stomach > Rumen ...
GCATTTTCCAATGCGTCGATCTTCGCACTTGGAATCATGCCTTACATCTCGGCTTCTATCGTAATGCAGCTGCTCGCAGTGGCTGTGCCGTACTTCCAGAAGATGCAACGCGAGGGAGAGAGTGGACGCAAGAAGATTAGCATGTACACACGCTACCTCACGGTGGCCATACTGCTGTTTCAGGCGCCAACCTATCTCATCAACCTGAAGACGACCTCAGGAGCAGCCCTCGCCTCTGGCATCAGCTGGTCGGCATTCATGATTCCTGCTACCATCATCCTCGCCGCCGGCAGTATGTTCATACTCTGGCTGGGAGAGCGCATTACAGATAAAGGTATAGGAAACGGTGTCTCGCTCATCATCATGATTGGTATCATTGCGCGACTGCCCCAGGCATTCATACAGGAGGTAACCTCGCGCTTCACTGCCATCACCGGTGGCGGACTGGTCATGTTCCTTGTCGAGATCATCATCCTCTATGCAGTAGTCTGTGCAGCCATCGTCCTGGTACAGGGCGTGCGCAAGGTGCCCGTGCAATATGCCAAGCGCGTGGTGGGCAACAAGACACTTGGCGGAGCACGTCAGTACATCCCCTTGAAGCTGTTTGCTGCCAACGTGATGCCTATCATCTTTGCCCAGGCAATCATGTTCATCCCCCTGGCTCTCGTACAGTACACTGCTCCGGAGAATGCATCGTGGTTCGTACGCGCCATGCTCGACCACCACAGCTGGACCTACAACATCATCTTCGCACTACTCATCATTGCCTTCACCTACTTCTACACAGCCATCACGCTCAACCCCACGCAGATGGCAGAAGACATGAAGCGCAACAATGGATTCATTCCGGGCGTCAAGCCAGGAAAGGATACTGCTGAGTACATAGACACGGTGATGTCGCGTATCACCCTCCCCGGCTCGCTGTTCATAGCCTTTATAGCCATCATGCCGGCGTTCGCCAGCCTGCTCAACGTTCAAGAAGCGTTCTCGCAGTTCTTTGGCGGCACCTCGCTGCTGATACTCGTGGGCGTTGTGCTCGACACGCTCGCACAGATAGAGAGCCACCTGCTGATGAGGCACTATGACGGCCTGCTCAGCTCGGGGCGCATACACGGACGAGGAATGCAGGCATACTAATCTTCTATGAAGATATTCCTGAAGACTGAAGATGAAATTGAGCTGATGCGCCAGGCCAACCAACTTGTTGGTAAGACCCTCGGCGAATTGGCTAAGCATATCAAGCCTGGCGTAACGACCCTCCAACTGGACAAGATTGCCGACGAGTTCATCCGCGACCACGGAGCCGTCCCAACCTTCAAGGGCTTTCCCAATCCTTATGGAGGGCCGTTTCCCGCCAGCATCTGCACCTCAGTCAACGATGTGGTCGTGCATGGAGTGCCCAACCAAGAAACAGTGCTCCGCGAAGGCGATATCATATCCGTTGACTGTGGCACGCTTCTCAACGGCTTCAATGGCGACTCGGCCTACACGTTCTGCGTGGGCGAGGTGTCGGACGAAGTTAAAAAGCTGCTCAAAACCACCAAGGAGGCACTCTACCTCGGCATCGAGGCAGCACAGGCAGGCAAGCACCTGGGCGACATCAGTGCAACCGTGCAAGACCATTGCGAGAAACAACGCTATGGCATCGTCCGCGAACTCACCGGCCACGGCATAGGCCGTGAGATGCACGAAGATCCGCCCGTGCCCAACTATGGACGCCGTGGCAACGGCGTAATGCTCAAGGCCAGCATGTGCATCGCCATCGAACCCATGATTACCATGGGCAAGCGCGACATTTGGCTTGACAAGGACCGATGGAGCGTGCGCACCCAGGATGGCAAGCCAGCAGCACACTTCGAGCACACCATCGCCATCAGGAAGGGAAGTGCAGAGATTTTATCATCTTTCGAAGAAGTAGAAACAATAGAAGGTAAACTGTATTAAGAAAACGCGTATGGCAAAACAATCCGCTATTGAGCAGGACGGAACAATACTTGAGAGTCTCTCCAACGCCATGTTCCGGGTAGAGCTGGAAAATGGAGTGCAGATTATAGCACACATCTCCGGCAAGATGAGAATGCACTACATCCGCATACTGCCTGGCGACAAGGTGAAAGTGGAGATGAGTCCCTATGACTTGACAAAAGGTAGAATTGTATTCAGGTACAAATAAATCAACAGAGAAGAGTTATGAAGACAAGAGCATCATTGAAGAAGCGTACTCCCGACTGCAAGATTGTACGTCGCAAAGGACGCCTGTTTGTTATCAACAAGAAGAACCCGAAGTACAAGATGCGTCAGGGTTAATGTTAAATAAGCGTAAAAGGGAATAGGATTCTCAATAATTATTCTTACCTTTGCATGCTTTTTTAGCGAATTTCGAAATTTAACAATTATTTTTTTAGTTTTACAATGGCAATAAGAATTGTTGGAGTAGATTTGCCCCAGAACAAGCGTGGCGAAATCGCATTGACCTACATCTATGGAATAGGTCGAAGTAGTTCAGCAAAGATATTGGACAAGGCTGGCGTGAGCCGTGACCTGAAGGTCAACGAGTGGACTGACGACCAGGCAGCCAAGATCCGTGAAATCATCGGCGCTGAATTCAAGGTTGAAGGTGATCTCCGCAGCGAGATCCAGTTGAACATCAAGCGACTGATGGACATTGGTTGCTATCGTGGCGTCCGCCATCGTAACGGTCTTCCCGTCCGTGGCCAGAGCACAAAGAACAATGCTCGCACCCGCAAGGGAAAGAAGAAGACTGTTGCCAACAAGAAGAAGGCTACGAAGTAATTCACAATTCACAATTAATCCGTTAACACAGTTTAGAATTAAGAATTATGGCAAAGAAAACAGTCACTTCGAAGAAAAGAAACGTACGTGTAACTGCCATTGGCCAGCTCCACGTACATAGCTCTTTCAATAATATCATCGTAACACTTACCAACGACGAGGGTCAGGCCATCTCCTGGTCTTCGGCCGGTAAGATGGGGTTCCGTGGCTCCAAGAAGAACACTCCCTACGCTGCCCAGATGGCAGCCGAGGACTGTGCCAAGGTGGCCTACGACCTGGGCCTGCGCAAGGTGAAGGCCTACGTCAAGGGTCCTGGCAACGGTCGTGAGTCGGCCATCCGTGCCATCCACGGTGCAGGCATCGAGGTATTGGAAATCATCGATGTCACGCCACTGCCCCACAATGGCTGCCGTCCTCCCAAGCGCCGTCGCGTATAAGTCAACCCCATGGTGCTACAGCACGCAGCAAAGCACACGCATAAGCTTAGGCGTACAGCACCATATCCAATCCAAGAACAATTTATTTCAGAATTATGGCAAAGTATATTGGACCGAAATCAAAAATTGCCCGCCGATTTGGTGAAGCCATCTTCGGGCCGGACAAAGTTTTGTCCCGCAGGAACTTCCCTCCAGGACAGCATGGCAACAACCGTCGCCGCAAGCAGTCGGAGTACGCAGTCATGCTGGCAGAGAAGCAGAAGGCCAAGTACACTTATGGAGTACTTGAGCGCCAGTTCCGTAACATGTTTGAAAAGGCAGCAAAGTCCGACGGCATCACCGGTGAGGTGCTACTTCAGAACCTGGAGAGCCGACTTGACAACGTAGTGTTCCGCCTCGGTATTGCTCCCACTCGTGCCGCTGCCCGCCAGCTCGTCGGCCACAAGCACATCACCGTCGATGGCAAGGTAGTCAACATCCCGTCCTACACTGTGAAGCCTGGACAGATTGTTGCCGTTCGCGAGAAATCGAAGTCGCTCGAGGTTATCGAAGCAGCACTGGCTGGCTTCAACCACAGCAAGTACCCCTGGATAGAGTGGGACGATGCTGTCAAGGGAGGCAAATTCCTCCACAAGCCCGAGCGTGCCGACATCCCTGAGAACATTAAGGAGCAGTTAATCGTTGAGTTGTACTCTAAAAACTAAAAATCATTAAATTAATGGCGATATTAGCATTTCAAAAACCTGATAAAGTCGTAATGTTGGAAGCATCGGACAAGTTCGGCAAGTTCGAATTTCGTCCCTTGGAGCCAGGCTTCGGTGTCACCATCGGTAACGCCTTGCGCCGCATCCTGCTGTCGTCGCTTGAGGGCTATGCCATCAACACCATCCGCATCGGTGGCGTGGAGCACGAGTTCTCATCCGTACCCGGCGTGAAGGAAGATGTAACCAACATTATCTTGAACCTGAAGCAAGTCAGGTTCAAGCAAGTAGTGGAAGAATTCGAGAACGAAAAAGTCTCTATCACCGTCGAGAATTCTACCGAGTTTAAAGCCGGTGATATTGGCAATTTTCTGACTGGATTTGAGGTGCTGAATCCCGATTTGGTGATTTGTCATTTGGATTCCAAAGCATCGATGCAGATTGACCTGACCATTAACAAGGGGCGCGGCTACGTGCCCGCCGACGAGAACCGCGAGTTCTGCACCGACGTTAATGTCATAGCAATCGACTCCATTTACACCCCCATCCGCAACGTGAAGTACAGCGTCGAGCCCTATCGTGTCGAGCAGAAGACCGACTACGACAAGCTCGTGCTCGAGGTCACCACGGACGGTTCCATCCACCCGAAGGACGCCCTCAAGGAGGCTGCCAAAATCCTCATCTACCACTTCATGCTCTTCTCCGACGAGAAGATTACCCTCGAGAATACCGAGAACGAGGGCAACCAGGAGTTTGACGAGGAGGTGCTCCACATGCGCCAGCTGCTCAAGACCAAGCTCACCGACATGAACCTCTCTGTCCGTGCGCTCAACTGTCTGAAGGCCGCCGATGTAGAGACCCTTGGCGACCTGGTGCAGTACAACAAGACCGACCTCCTGAAGTTCCGCAACTTCGGCAAGAAATCGCTCACGGAGCTTGATGATTTGCTCGAGAGTCTGAATCTGTCGTTTGGAACCGACATTTCAAAGTATAAACTGGACAAGGAATAGCGTCAGCTGGCGGCTCACGTGGTCGCCACTGAACATTCTTCCCAAAAAGACAAAGACAAACAATGAGACACAATAAGAAATTCAACCATCTCAGTCGTACTGCTGACCATCGCCGCGCCATGCTTGCCAACATGGCCATCTCGCTGATTCAGCACAAAAGAATCACTACGACTGTCGCCAAGGCAAAGGCACTTAAGAAGTATGTAGAGCCTCTCATCACCAAGGCAAAGGACGACTCTACCAACTCCCGCCGCGTAGTGTTCAGCTACCTGCAGAACAAGGAGGCCATCAAGGAGCTGTTCTCCACCGTGGCCGAGCATGTGGGCGACCGCCCCGGTGGCTACACCCGCATCATCAAGCTTGGAACCCGCCAGGGCGATGCCGCCCAGGTATGCTTCATAGAGCTAGTAGACTTCGATCCTGAAATGGCTAAGGGTGAGGTGAAGAAGAAGACGCGCCGCTCGCGCCGCTCCGGTGGTGCCAAGGCTGCCGACGCTCCCGCCACCGAAGAGGCTCCCGCCGCCGAGGCTCCTGCTGCCGAGCAGGCTCCCGCTGCCGAGGAGGCAAAGGCTGAATAAATCCCATTGCATTATTTTTACGCATCCTCTCAATAGAAGCGGCCTGCGCCCCATAGGTGCAGGCCGCTTTCCTTGTATTGTTCCCCTCCAATGTAACGTAACAGTTGCTAAATCGCTGAAAAAAACTTTCTTATCTCTTTTTTTGCAAAAAAAGACTTGTAATTAGAAAAAATTGTGTGTTTTTGCAAACGGAATCGGGGAGAAATTCGGTTTCAATGATGCATTAGCTTATTATTTCGCACTTTACCAAAGACGCCTAGGAAACCTCTTCTGGAACAGTTCGATTTAAGAAGCAGAGGGAAAGGCCAAGAATAGGCATTCCCACCTAACGTGTTAGCTATGCACACGCCCTATGGCGTGGTTTCATTCTTATAAGTTAGGTAGGGGTTCCATTTTTCCTAGGCGCGCCCCTCAGGTAAAGTGCATAAGAATGGCCACGCCATTCTTGCATACCTAATGGTATCAAGTGGCAAGCCGATTTCTTAGCATTCATACCCTTGCATTTGTTTTGTAACTTTAAATGATAAGTGGGCATGAAAAGATTTGTATTGAAAAATATCTCAGAACCAGTACACACCTGACTGTTTTTGGGGGTGTCCTACCGGATTTTGTGTTGGTGGCATTACCAACAATACTCTTGCAGAGCACCGCACAGTAGGTGACAATCCACGGATGCCATGCACCCTTGTTTTTTCGTTTTTGCAACTGCCTGATTACAAGGCGGTTGGTCGAGGCGTTAGAAAAGCACTGAGTTTTGCAAAATAGTCAGTGCTTTTCGCGCAATAGTCACTGACTATTTTCCAAAAAGCACTGACTTTTGAGCGGACGGTCGCCTCACTCGTTCCAATCCTTGAAGGGCAGCTCCAGCTGCACCCACCGCGGGGCACTGCCGTGGGTGGTCTCCTCGTGGTGTCCCGACACGCCGAGGCCTATCAAGCGTATGGGGTGGCGGCTGTAGTCAACGCCTGCCATGAGCTGCCTGGCCAGGGGCAGTATCTGGCCGATGGTGATCAGCGGCTGGCCTACGGTGGTGCTGCGCGTTATTTGCTGGAAGTCGTGGAACTTCACCTTCAGCGTGAGCGTATGTCCCCGGAATCCGCTTTTCCTTATCCGCCCTATCAGCTCGTCGGCGGTATGTGCGAGAGCCATGTCCACGTCGTGGGGCTGGCTGATGTCGCGCTCGAAGGTCCGCTCACAGCTCACCGACTTGCGCTCCCACTCGGCCACGACGGGCCGCTCGTCTATGCCGCGCGCGAAGTTGTAGAACACCTGCCCCATCTTGCCAAACTCCTGCTGCAGGTGGGCCAGCGAGAGGCGCTTGAGGTCGGCACCGGTGAACACGCCCATGTGGTGCAGGTGCTCGGCCGTGCGGTGGCCCACGCCCCAGATGCGCGTCACGTCGAGCTGGTCGATAAACTGCTGCGCCCTGTCGGGATGTACCACGAACAGGCCGTTGGGCTTTCGCCAGTCGCTGGCTATCTTGGCCAGGAACTTGCAGTAGCTCACGCCCGCCGATGCCGTCAGGCCCGTGGTGTCGACGATGCGCTGCTTCACCTCTCGCGCCACGTCCACGGCCAGAGCCATGCCCCGCTTGTTGGTGGTCACGTCGAGGAAAGCCTCGTCGAGCGACAGCGGCTCCACCAGGTCGGTGTAGTCGTTGAAGATGGCGCGTATCTGCGCCGACACCTCCTTGTACCTGTGGAAGTGCGGCTCGACGATGACCAGCTGGGGGCACAGGCGCTTGGCCACCTGTATCGACTGCGCCGAGTGTACGCCGAAGCGGCGCGCCTCATAGCTGGCCGTCGACACCACGCCGCGCTCAGCATCGTAGCCCACGGCTATGGGCAGCCCTCGCAGCGCGGGATTGTCGCGCTGCTCCACGGCCGCAAAAAACTGGTCCATGTCTACGTGTATGATACGCCGCTCCTTCGTCATGCCCACTGCAAAGGTAAGCATATAAAAGAACTTGACTGCCAAAATTACCATTTTTAACACCACCCACACCCTCCGTTCGATTGCAAAGCCGAAATGCCAAAAAAGCGGCCTCGACACTTTTTTTTAAATACTTTAACCAAAAATCTGGGCACACAGGGAAAATTCCCCAAGATTCAGAAGCCTTTATTCTTGATTAATTAGTACCTTTGCAGCCGAAATAGGAAACCATCAAGGATAATAGTTACACTTAACAATTCAGATAAGCAATTATGGCAAAGTTAGATTTAACCAAGTATGGCATTACGGGTAGCACCGTGATAGCCCACAACCCGTCGTATGAGTACCTTTACGAGGAGGAGACCAAGGCCGGCCTGACTGGCTTTGACAAGGGTGTGAACACCGAGCTCAACGCCGTGAACGTGATGACCGGCATCTACACCGGCCGCTCGCCCAAGGACAAGTACATCGTCTGCGACGAGCAGTCGAAGGACAAGGTGTGGTGGACCACCGATGAGTACAAGAACGACAACCACCCCATGAGCGAAGAGGTGTGGGCCAAGGTGAAGGAGATAGCCATCAAGGAGCTGTGCAACAAGGAGCTCTACGTGGTCGACGCTTTCTGCGGTGCCAACGAGGCCACACGCCTGGCCGTGCGCTTCATCGTAGAGGTGGCCTGGCAGGCCCACTTCGTGAAGAACATGTTCATACAGCCCACGGCAGAGGAGCTGGAGAAGTTCGAACCCAACTTCGTCATCTACAACGCCTCCAAGGCCAAGGTAGACAACTACAAGGAGCTGGGTCTGAACTCAGAGACCTGCGTGGCCTTCAACACCACCAGCCGCGAGCAGTGCATCATCAACACCTGGTATGGCGGCGAGATGAAGAAGGGCATGTTCTCCATGCAGAACTACTACCTCCCCCTGCAGGGCATCGCCTCGATGCACTGCTCGGCCAACACCGACATGGAGGGTAAGAACACTGCCATCTTCTTCGGACTCTCCGGCACCGGCAAGACCACCCTCTCTACCGACCCGAAGCGCCTGCTCATAGGCGACGACGAGCACGGATGGGACGACGAGGGCGTGTTCAACCTCGAAGGCGGCTGCTACGCCAAGGTCATCAACCTCGACAAGGAGTCGGAGCCCGACATCTACAACGCCATACGCCGCAACGCACTGCTGGAGAACGTCACCGTAGACGCACAGGGCAAGATCGACTTCGCCGACAAGAGCGTCACCGAGAACACTCGCGTGAGCTACCCCATAGAGCACATCGAGAAGATAGCCAAGAAGGTCAATGGCAAGAGCGCCGGCCCCGACGCACAGAACGTCATCTTCCTCTCGGCCGACGCCTTCGGCGTGCTGCCCCCCGTGAGCATACTCACCCCGGAGCAGACCAAGTACTACTTCCTCTCAGGCTTCACGGCTAAGCTCGCCGGCACAGAGCGCGGCATCACAGAGCCCACGCCCACCTTCAGCGCCTGCTTCGGACAGGCCTTCCTTGAGCTGCATCCCACCAAGTATGCCGAGGAGCTGGTGAAGAAGATGAAGAAGAGCGGTGCCAAGGCATACCTGGTCAACACCGGATGGAACGGCACTGGCAAGCGCATCTCCATACGCGACACACGCGGCATCATCGACGCCATACTCGGAGGCGCCATCCTCAAGGCTCCCACTAAGAAGATTCCCTACTTCGACTTCGAGGTGCCCACAGAGCTTGAGGGCGTAGACACCAACATTCTCGACCCGCGCGACACCTACGCCGACGCTTCGCAGTGGGAGGAGAAGGCCAAGGACCTGGCTGCACGCTTCATCAAGAACTTCAAGAAGTATGAGGGCAACGAGGCCGGCAAGGCTCTCGTGGCAGCTGGACCCAAGCTCTAATCCACCGACGACTCTCAGGGGCCGTCAGCCCCTGTAGACCATACCAACCAAGCCAGGCTCCGAAAGGGCGGCAGGCGGCCAAGGCCACTGCCACGCTTTCGGAGCCTTTCTATACCAAACTGGACAGCTGTGCCTCACGCTCTGAGGATTGTAGGCTACGGGCTGTTGGAGTTTGAAGGGCTTCCCGTAAAAACTGAGCGCGACTGTCGTTTTTTTCTTAAATTTGTTTGCTTTCTGTTGTTGAAACAGAAAAATCTTTGTACTTTTGCAAGCACAACATGAAAAAGACAGAAATGGCAAAACTCGAACGGGCAAACTTCAGCAGCCGCCTGGGCGTGATCCTGGCCACTGCAGGCTCGGCCGTGGGACTTGGCAACGTGTGGCGCTTCCCCTACATGACCGGCCAGAACGGCGGTGCCGTCTTCATCATCATCTATCTGCTGTGCGTGCTCTTGCTGGGCATACCCTGCATGATTAGTGAATTCATCGTGGGGCGCCACTCCCAGTCCAACACGGCGCGCGCCTTCCGCAAGATGTCGGGCGGAACAGCGTGGTCGCTCATAGGCTACATGGGCGTGCTCACCGGCTTTCTCATCACAGGCTACTATGCCGTGGTGTCGGGCTGGTGCCTGCAGTACATCTGGGCATCGCTGGTGGGCCACTTGCAAGGCAGCCCCGACTACATCAGCCAGTACTTCGCCACCTTCTCCAGCGACCCCGTGAAGCCCATCTTCTGGACGGTCATCGTGCTGCTCATCACCTACCTCATCATCTCCAAGGGTGTGCGCGACGGCATTGAGCGGGCATCGAAGGTGTTCATGCCCACGCTCTTCATCCTTCTGCTGGTCATTGTGGTGGCCTCATGCCTGCTGCCTGGGGCTGCGGAGGGCATAGAGTTCCTGCTGAAGCCCGACCTGAGCATGATCAACGGCGACGTGTTCCTCTCAGCCCTCGGACAGTCGTTCTACTCGCTCTCCATAGCCATGGGCTGCATCTGCACCTACGCCAGCTACTACTCCAAACAGACCAACCTGACGAAGTCGGCAGTCCAGATCTCGCTCATCGACTGCCTGGTGGCTGTGCTGGCCGGACTGATGATTTTCCCTGCAGCCTTCTCGGTGGGCATCAGCCCCGACAGCGGCCCTTCGCTCATCTTCATCACGCTGCCCAACGTGTTCCAGCAGGCCTTCTCCGTCGTGCCCTTGGCAGGCTACGTCGTGGCGCTGCTGTTCTATACGCTGCTGTCGCTTGCAGCCCTCACGTCGCTCATCTCGCTCCACGAGGTGTCGACGGCCTTCTTCCAGGAGGAGCTGGTCATCACCCGCAAGAAGGCCGCAGCCTTGGTGACAGTGCTGGCCATCGCCATCGGTGCCCTGTGCTCGCTGTCGCTGGGAGCCGTCGACTTCCTGGGCATAGCCGGCAAGACGCTGTTCGACTGGTTTGACTTCATCACCGGCCAGATTTTCCTGCCCATCGTGGGTTTCCTCACCTGCATCTTCATAGGGTGGGTGGTGCCCCACAAGGTGGTACGCGACGAGTTCACCAACTGGGGTACGCTGCGCGGCAAGGCCTTCCACCTGTACCTGCTGCTGGTGAAGTATGTGTGCCCCATCTGCATACTGTTCATATTCCTCCACCAGCTGGGGCTGCTCAGCTGACAATTACCATTCGCCATGACCAAGAGAGGCTATTTCGGCAGCCGGTTAGGCATAGTACTGGCCACGGCAGGCTCGGCCGTAGGACTGGGCAACGTGTGGCGCTTCCCCTTCATGGTGGGCCACAACGGCGGCGCCGCCTTCATCCTGCTCTACTTTGGCTGCGTGCTGCTGCTCGGCCTGCCAGGCATGGTGAGCGAGTTCATCGTAGGCCGCCATGCCCAGGCCAACGCCGCCCGCGCATACGGGGCCATGCACCGGGGGCGGGGATGGAAGCTCATAGGCTATCTGGGCATACTCACCTCAACCATCATCCTGGGCTTCTATGCCGTGGTGGCAGGCTGGTGCCTGCAGTACCTGGCCGCCTCGCTCCTGGGCCACCTCAACGGCGACAGCCACTACGTGGAGCACTACTTCCAGGAGTTCTCCACCCACCCGCTGAAGCCCTGTCTCTGGGCAGTGGGCTTCATACTCATCACCCATCTGGTAGTTGCCCGCGGCATACGCAGAGGCATAGAGCGAGCCTCGAAGGTGCTCATGCCCCTGCTGCTCGTGCTGCTGGTGGTCATCGCGGTGGCTTCGTGCCTGCTGCCCGGAGCCGAAAAGGGCGTGGAGTTCCTGCTCAAGCCCGACTTCTCGAAACTCTCCCGGGGCGTGTTCCTCGACGCCCTTGGCCAGGCTTTCTTCTCGCTCAGCCTGGGCACGGCCTGCCTGTGCACCTATGCCAGCTACTTCTCGCGGCGGGTCAGCCTGGCACGCTCGGCACTGCAGATATGCCTGCTCGACTCGGCCATAGCCATACTGGCCGGACTGATGATATTCCCCGCCGCCTTCTCCGTGGGCATACAGCCCGACAGCGGCCCCTCGCTCGTTTTCATCACCCTGCCCAACGTCTTTCGCGAAGCCTTCACAGCCATACCCGCCGTGGGCTATGTCGTGGCTGTGATGTTCTACCTGCTGCTCGTCTTCGCCGCGCTCACCTCCACCATCTCCATGCACGAGATAGGCACGGCCTACTTCCATGAGGAGAACCACCTGGAGCGACGCAGCGCAGCGTGGATTATGACCGTGGCGTGCTCACTGCTCGCCGTGGCGTGCTCGCTGTCGGTAGGAGGCTGGGCGGGCCTACAGGTCATGGGGCGCTCGCTCATGGAGTTCTGCGACTTCGTCACCGCCCAGGTCATGCTGCCGGTCGGAGCTTTCCTCACCAGCCTGCTCCTGGGCTGGTTTGCCGATAGGCAGGTGGTGTACAACGAGTTCACCAACAACGGCTCGATGCACAGCACGCTCTTCCGGGTCTACATGGTGAGCGTAAGGTATGTGGTGCCTACGTGCATACTGCTCATCTTCCTCAACCAGTCGGGGCTGCTCAATGTCCTGACCGCCTTGTTCGCCAGCCACTAAACCCAATGTAGCACCATGCTTGACGAGTTCTTCTACATGCAGAAGTCCGACCGCAAGGTCATCATCACCCTTCTGGCCGTCATCGCCATAACGCTTTCCTTCATCTACTGGGCTGGCGGCGACGAGTCGACGGGGCTGCCCACCGGCCTTGACAGTACGGCAGCGGGCAGACTAACAAACCACGGCACGGACAGCAGCCCCAGCGGCAAACCGTACTACCGCGTCGACAAACAGCCCACGAGACTCTTCGCCTTCGACCCTAACACAGCCGACAGCACACAGCTGCTGGCACTCGGACTGGCACCATTCCAGGTGAGGGTCATCTACCGCTACCGTGCCAAGGGCGGCATCTACCGCAGCCCTGAGCACTTCGGCCGCCTGCCTGGACTCACCGTCAAGGACTACCGGCGGCTGAAGCCCTACATACGCATCTCGCCTGACTTCCAGCCTGCCGCACAGCTCAAGGAGGTGAGACAGCTCAGCGGCAGGACACAACGCCAGGAAGACTATCCCTTCGGCCTCGACAGCGCCGTCTTCCCCAAGAAAATCGCGCCAGGACAGCAAGTGGCACTCAACACGGCCGACTCTGCCACGCTATGCACCGTGCCAGGCATCAGCCACTACTTTGCACGCCAGATACTGGGCTATGGCAGACGCCTCGGAGGCTACGTCAGCGTAGACCAGCTCGACGAGATAGACTTCTTCCCCCAGCAGGCCAAGCAGTACTTCACCATCGTCAGCCCACAGACGCGCCGACTCAACGTCAACCGCCTAACGCTCAACCAGCTCCAGCGGCATCCCTACGTGGGATTCCGCCAGGCAAAGGCCATTGTAGACTACAGGCGACTGCACGGCCCCATCACCAGCCTGAGCCAGCTCAGCCTCTCGCCCGACTTCACGCCAGAACTCATCAGCAGACTGGAACCCTACGTGGAATACTGAAAGGCCAACCTCCCCACCAGCTCTCTTGCTCTTACTTCCAGGCAGAGTGCCCTGGCTGGCCGCACAGGCTTACTCAGTGGAAGAGAGTTCATGCGTAACAAAAGATTTTTGGGAAATTATCTGCTATTT
>Ga0247608_10005636_pt1 | contig 13464 bp, 12 predicted proteins | sample 176DNAGHGlowgp2_FD_193490 | JGI IMG/M metagenome (GOLD analysis project Ga0247608, IMG submission 193490) | Sheep rumen microbial communities from Palmerston North, Manawatu-Wanganui, New Zealand - 1766 DNA GHGlow gp2 | ecosystem: Host-associated > Mammals > Digestive system > Stomach > Rumen ...
AGTCGTATATTGGTAAGGATGGTGAAGAACATAAGGGTGCTCAGATAGACCTGATTATTGACCGTGGTGATAAGACCATCAACCTCTGTGAGATGAAGTTCACTAACAAGCCATTTGCAATTTCCACAGAATATGCACAACGAATGTTGGAACGGCGTGATACATTCCGTGAGGTAACCGAAACCAATAAGTCTCTTCAATTGACAATGGTGACTTCTGCAGGTTTAGTACACAATGCCGGATGGCAAAGTATCAATAATGAGGTAGATATTGATGACCTTTTTCATGAATAGATAAAAACCGGGATCAGGGGACTTTGATCCGCTCTTAAAACAGATACCAAAGGATGTGCTTTATGACTTTTTGTAATAATTACAAATGACTTATGATTACTAGTAACAGTGATGTACCATATCTTGGGATTGCCTTTGCAGATTTACTTGACATAGACATCATCCAGAATCTGAAGGAGGGATTCGGCATGATGGGGATGCGGTTTGCAGGGAAGCCCAATAAGGCACAGATGGTAAAGGCTTACGACGAGTACGTCAAGGGGAATCCTGCTGACGTGTTGCGTTGTCTGAGGTCGGAAAATCTGGAGCTGATGAACGGCATCCTGAAGCAAGGCAAGGGCGGCCATGTAACGGTGAAGGGTACTCAGATCTACAACCAGTTACAGAAGATGAACCTTGTGGTGAGTCGTGAGAACACTCGGGCGAGGACCACTGACCTCTATCTCATCGACGAGCTTTATGACCTGTTTGCATCTCATATCGATGAAGTGATGCGGAATCCAGTGGACTACAACACCGAGAAGTCGTTGAAGACACCGCTTGATGCTGTCATCTTTGAGATTTCCTACAAGTGTCGTGAACTTGTTGCCCATATTGATGACTGGACGAAGAAAAAAAGCCCTAAGGAGATGTCACGGAAGGAACGTGACGGGTTCGGAAAGGTTCTTGATGAATGCGATGACGTGCTGGAGGACTATACCGACAAGCTCACCACGCTGATAGCTGCTACACCGAATGGCTTTGGCTGCAAGGAGGGTGATATAGTGCGTATTAAGAAAACCATTAAGAGTGTGCATGATGTTATTGACCACATGCAGATTCTGTTGGAAGCCATTGATAGTGGCCATGCATTAGATGATGATGAGGAAGATGACAGTGATGACATTGATCCGGAGGAAAAGGCTCAACTTGAACAAGTGCTGCAGAGCAAGGAGTTCAAGGATGCCATGAAGCGGATTGAGAAAGACCGCATGGATGCGATGGATGAAGCCGAGCGTGCCAGTCGTGAGGATGGTCCAGTTAAGTTTCTGCCTGCATTCACGAAGCATCCTGCGAAATATCCAGCGAGGAAAGAGTCCTACTGTGCCACGCGACTGGTACGACCTCGTGTCTTTGAGGTGACGATTCCTTTGGAAGATGGTGTTTACTTTATAGTCTATTTCAACTTCTTGGAACAGAATGGCTACACTCAGGCTACCTGCTATTGGGGCGACATCTTCGATTTCGCTCAGAAAGCTGCAGCGGAACCATACCCAGGTGCTGGCTATGTCATGTTGTCGAAGCCGTTCCGCAAGAAATATCCGCATGTGGCCAGTGTCTATGGCATGCATGAAGATCGCTCGATCTCTGATCGCTTGCTACCAACGGGACGCAAGAATCAGGAATGCACAAAGCCGTATCTGACCACGATCGGTTGGGAAGGGCAGCCCAAGGAGTGGTTCCTTTCCATGCGCCTGTATGATTTCGATTATGTCAGGCTCATTACTTACAGTCCGCTAGACTGCCCGGAGGTCATCGAGGCCATTGACGAACTCAAGAAGGCTTCCCTCGCCATGATGCGGGATATACAGCAGAGCGATGCCAAGTCGCCCAAGCAACTCATGAACGAGTTGTTCGGACTTTGATAAAGGTGTGCTCAAAACGTTTTTATAAAAAGGTAAAAGGAGAGATATGATATTGAAATGGATATTTGACAGGCTGGTATCGTTTATCGGCCTATTGTTTCTCTGGCGGTGTTGCTGATAACAGCGATACTGGTGAAAATTAAAATGCCCGGTGGGCCTGCATTCTTCGTACAGAATGCGTGTAGGCAAGGACGGTAAGTTGTTTGACTGTCATAAGTTTAGGACGATGACTGTTAAACATAATGGTTCGACTGTTTCTGTTGCTGGTGATAGTCGAATAACTCCATTGGGTGCAACGCTTCGGCACTATAAACTCGATGAGCTGCCTGGGCTTTGGGATGTGCTGATAATGATGGCTATATGGTGTTCAATTCGCATATCTGCGAGTATTTGACGAAGGCGTGAAGATGAGGGAGGAGAAGAGCTTGATGAAGAAAATAATAGATAATATAAAAATATCTAAAAAAATATAGATATTATTTGTTTATCTAAAAAATAATAGACATATTTGCCGACGATAAAAGATAGAAAGGCTTATGGTAGCAACGATTTCTGCAGATATAGTGCGCTCAACCTCGCTGGCTACAGGTGATTTGATTACCCTGCGTAAGAGGCTGAGAGGACTGCTCGATGATTTTGAGAAAGACTATGGTGGCTTTTGGGCCCGAATAGTTAGGGGAGATAGCATAGAGTGCTTAGTTCCTGAATATAGGTATGCGCTGAGGATTGCCATCTTGATTAAATTGTTTGTTAAAATGCAGGTAAGCGGTGTGGACTGTGATGAGGAATTACAGAAGTTTGGGATCCGATTCTCGATAGGAGTCGGGGATATCAAATATGCCGATAAGCATGAGGACATTATTGATGGGGAGGCTATCTATATGTCGGGAAGGAACTTGGATGTAATAAGTGGGAAGGGTAACGTGTTTACGGCCTTCCAGATAAAGGATACACCTGAGTCTTTCGGTAATTTGTTGGATTCGTATGTGGCACTGCTGAGTAATATCGTTGATTCGTATTCGGCAAAACAGGCCGAGGTGGTATTCTACAAACTATTGGGCTTTAGAGAAATAGAGATTAGTGAGAAACTTGGCATTTATCAGTCGTCGGTGAATACGAGGTCGACAAAAGCACAGTGGGGGCTGGTGAATACAGCAATTAAGGATTTTGAGGATTTAACGCTTAAGAATATATGTGGTTAGAGTTGTTCTCACATGGTTCTCGAAATTCCTCGTAGCGCTCATGAATGTCGAGAATACAATCTTCAAGATGGCCAAGATGACGTAAATCGCTGAGATCACGGATGACAGATGCATAGCTGCCACATATGCCTTCACATACGAGTCCTGTCTCAAATAGTGCATCAATCTCTGGCTTTAACTCAACAGCCTGTAAGTCAATAATGTCGCAAACCAGCAGTCCTGCCAGTTCGCTATCAAAAGCATCACCCTCAGGAAGATCCTCTGTCGCAAAACGAAGCACCTGACGGAACCATTCAATAACTTCCTCACGACGCTCCGGATGACGAAGACCGATTTGCACAACCGCAGGAAACACCTCGCACTTAGCGTAGATGTCCACACCTTCTTCTTTCACAAATGCCAAAAGATGGTCTAACCGATGCTGTCCAAGTTTGTAGAGCGTAGGTGGAAACACCTGATGCCCCAAATCGCAGATATGGCATTCTAAAAATTCGCTGCTCTGTCGCATCACGTCAAGTACCGCATCAAGACTTGCGTCAGGAGTCCCAACCTCAGCAATCAGCATTAGGGCGTTAAACAGGGAACCATCAAATGTCTCATTATCATATTCATCAGGAATATCGTCACATCCCAAACTGATATGATAGCGGATAATCTGCTCCAAGTCTTGTCGTAAAGCATCATGTGGGAAGGCAAGAATTTTGTCTATCAATTCATCCGTCAGATGGGTATTATTCTCTGGCTTGGCCAGTTCTTCATATACCCAAGGATTTTTAAGATTCATTTCCATATTCTTCTTTTTTTAAGTCAGTTTTTCATTTGCCCCCCAGTTCCAACAATTCTGCTGCAATCTCAGGGCTAATTATCCGCATCAGGCTATCTTCTTCCTTTCCTCTCGATAGTAAGTTCATGCTGCCATACCAGACGAGAGACTGATCAATGACAGCATAACGTTCATAACAATGATTCTGTGTCTTCACACATATCCCAGCTGTTGCAATCCGTTCCAATAGTTCTCTATGATGTTCCCGGCCATCCTCTGGATACGCTTCTGGACTTAAAGAAAAGACCTTGATAGTAACACCTCGTTTCTGCAATGTCTCTGACTGTTCAACAAGCCACTCGACCTTACGTGAACTCAGGAAAGGACTCGAGATAACAATGCTCTTGTTGGCGGAAAGAACATCCTTTTCAAACACCTCCCAATAGCCAATACTATCGAAGATAGAGTTGCTCACTTCCTGTTTGTCCATCACTTCCGAACATACCTCAAACCCTATCTTCTTGTACGTCCGCAAGCGACGATGATACATCCTTTCTAACACGGGGATATGCTGATCGATATAGTCGAAGATGATGACATCCTTTTTCCCCTCATAATCACGATTTAGTCGGCCAGCATACTGCTCCACATTTCCCTCGAACGAAATAGGCATAGCCAACAGCATCGTGTCGAGCCGTGGATAATTGAAGCCCTCACCAATATACTGCCCAGTAGCGACCATAATCATGCTCTCATCGCGGCTCACATCTGACATCTTCTCCCTCAATTCGGCACGTGCCTTCATACTCTTACCGCCTTGTAGCAGAAACACATGGTCTGCCATGCCTTGGAGAAGCGCGTAAAGCATTTCCGCATGCTCCCGATACTTAGTCATCACTACAGGCGTACGACCTTTCTTAACACAATCCACCGCATCAGCCACAATCTGCATATTCCGCTGCTCGTTGTCGACAATCAGCCGATACAGCTCAGAAATGTGCCTGTCATCTGAGGGGGAGAGGTCAATCATCCTTGTAAAACGAGGATAGACATAATGACCGATTCCCTGCTTTATGGCCCGTTCCTTCGCGGTATAACGATACCGTATCGGTCCAAGCTGCATCAGCAGTTTTCTTTCCTGCTTGTCTCCACGCTTGACGGTCGCACTCATACCATACACATACTTCGCAGCCGACGCCCGTAGCACATTCTCAAAAGTAGCCGCTGCGGCATGATGGCACTCGTCCACGATAATCATTCCGTAGTCGCGCACCATCGGATTGATGTCGTCATCCTTTCCCAGCGACCCAATCATGGCGATATCGATAATGCCCGTCGTTGCCCTTTTCTGCGAGGAGAACGTGCCAATGACTGAATCACGCTGTTTGACGCGTCCTTTAGGAGTAGTATAGGTCGGCAGTTCTTCATTGATGGTCAGAAACTGATTCAAATCCCGACCCCAATTATTCATGATTTCAACAGTATGCACCAGTACCAAAGTATTGACCTTCCGACGGCCAATCAGGTTCGCACCGACAACCGTCTTGCCAAAAGCCGTAGCAGCAGCCAGCATACCCATGTCGTATGACAACAATCGGTCTGCAGCAACCTTCTGCTCTGGATAGAGTCCTCCATTGAAAGAAACGTCAATTGCCCTTCCCGCCTGCCGTTTATCCACAATGTCATACGGAATCTCGGCATCAGTCAAATCCCTCTTCAGCTCTTCGAAGCATCCTCTCGGCAAAACGATATAATTCCCCTCGTCATAGCCATCATAGACAATCCGAGGAGTCTCACGCGTAGAAAAACCTAATGCCAGATTCTGGAAGAACTGAGGATTGGAATAGGCCGCCAATCGCCTGATGGTATTCTGCAAACGGGGCTTCAGATTCCGTTTGTCGATGTATATACCATCGGCTAGTATTATCTTTACCGTCCCAGTGGCATCCTCATTTTTAAAATATCGGACCGAAGGTTTGGAATTTATGCCAAAGAGAAGCAGATTACTCTCCTCTTTTTCATCCACTTTATCACTCTGGAACATCTGCATCGTATTATCCTCTGGGCACCATGATTTCACATACACATCAACCTCAGCCTCAGATAACTTTCGCGTATGCAGCAACTTGTTCCATTGGTCTCTATACGGCCTCCAATATTCATCAACAAACGTACTATTGCCCTTACGGAGTGCCTGTCCTTGAAGAGGAAGGGCAATAAGATTTCCCAACTTCCCTTCCGGCAGACTATCTTGCATCGGCATCATACGATCATAGTATCGAAAACTCTTGAGACTCACCGATTCCGCTCCTTTTGCTAGCAACGCCTCACCAAACCTACGCACCTTCGTGGCTTGAATGGCTTCGCAGAAGAATATCCACACATGAGCGCCACGCCCAGAACGGGAACGTTCTACCAGCGCATCAATTCCCACCGACAAGCAAATCTTCCTCAGCGCATCCACCTCCTGCTCCCAGTCCTTTGAGGGAGCAGCCTCCTCATCATGATTGTCGAAATCAAACACCAGAAACCAGCACGTCCCGTCAGGGAACAGCGGATACAGACCAATGACATCCGAACAATCCTCCTTCGTCCCCTTCAAATGCTCCAGAATGATGGGTATCTTCAGTTCTTTATAATCCCTTGCCGGACAATTTTGGCACTTCACATTTTCTCCACTCTTCTTGGGACATACACCTGTTATCCAGAAATTGTTGCATTGCGTATAATATCCCTTCTTCGCATTTCGCTTTACATACACATCCTTGCGCCCTCGGAAATATGAATAGAACTGTATCGCTTGCTCAGCCGTCAGCGCAGGAAACTCAATCTCCACAGGTTCCTCCCGCTTGGCGGCCTCCATAAAAGCCTCGTAGTCATACGGAATCCCGTTCTCGTCCAGCAATCCCTTCAGATACCGTATTTCCGACTCCAGACGTGCGATAAGGTCGTCATTTGTGTCCATTTCTCTACTTTGTAAGTTCCCTGACCATCCTTTTTATATTCTCCTTTGCTATTTCGGGTTGCATGGCGATATCGAGGGGTAAGCCAGGAGGATTAATGCAGGCAACATGGGAGAAACCGGCATCGAGGAGGAGTTGTTCGTCGGCTATGCGACCGGCTATGAGTATAACGGGCACGCCGTGTCGTTGTGCTCGTTGCAAGATACCGAAGGGCAGTTTGCCCATGAGGGTCTGTCGGTCAGCTGAGCCCTCGCCAGTGATTACGAGGTCAGCGTCTTGTAGCAGGTCATCGAAATGGATGGTGTCCAACAGAAGGTCAATGCCAGAGCGACAGTCGGCATTCATGTATTGCAGGAAAGCATAGCCCAAGCCACCTGCAGCACCTGCCCCAGGCATGTTTTGGCAGTCACGGCCCAGATGTTTGGCAGATGCCTCCGCAAAGCGTTTGGCACGGGCATCAAGGGCCTCAATCAACTCAGGCGTCGCCCCATTGATAGCAAACTTTTGTGGCCCAAACACATATGCTGCCCCATTCTCGCCACAAAGCGGATTGGTGACATCAGTGGCGATAGTGAAGCGCACGTCATTATTAATTATGCATTCTTGCTTTGGCAAGCGTCTCCTGACGTCGCCGAGCGGTGAATTATGAATTGCTTCAAGCATCCCTATTCCGCAATCGCTGGTGGCACTACCGCCCAGCCCTACGATAATATGCTTGCAACCCCGTCTTACTGCATCCACTACTAACTGGCCAGTACCAAAACTCGTGGCTACCATCGGATTGCGTTCCTCTGGCGAGAGTAGTGTCAGTCCGCTGGCCTTTGCGATTTCTATCACCGCCGTATCGCCTTGCACTAGATATTGTGCCACGATGGGCCTCATCAGCGGATCTTTCACGTTGACCTCTACGATTGAGCCACCCATTGCTGCCTTAAACGCATCCAGCCATCCTTCGCCACCATCACTCACAGGCACCTGCAACATCTTTGCTTCAGGCATCCTTTCAAGAATACCCTCGCAAGCCGCCTGATTAGCCTCAGCCGATGTCAGACAACCCTTGAAAGAATCAATCGCTACGATGACCTTTTTCATTTCGTTTCTTCCGCTGGCACGTTGCTATTCTTACGATAACCCATGCCCGTCACGTGACAGATGAGCCGTCCGTCCTGATTGGTCACACGCACCTCCACGGCAGGAATCTTGTGGTGGTCGCAAATGCCGGCAGCCTCGGCCCGCAACACATCGCCCTCACGTGCACTCGATACAAACATAATGCTGTTGTTGATGCCAAACGTCAGCTGTCCGTTGTAGTTCATCCAAGCCGCAATGGCCAGGTCAGCCAGCGTAAACAGCGCCCCACCCTGACACACATTGCCACCATTCAGGTGCATCGCCGTTACCGTCATCTCCGCCACAGCATGCCGCTCGTCCACCTCCGTAATCCTGCAACCCGCATTGGCCGCAAACCTATCCGTCCGATTCAACAGTTCCTTTATATCCATTGTTGTCACAAATTATGATACTCTTACTCCATCTCCGGCTCCCATAGATACTGCGCTATATCCACATGTCCATTGGACTTGAAGCGGACACCCTCCTCTTCAAGCAGGGTGCGCTGGCGACTCCAACCAGGGGCTGTGCGACCTTCTTTGTTCACCACACGATGGCAGGGCAACGCCTCTGCTCCAGGCGTATAACGAAGCGTGCGCCCCACCATCCTCGAATGGCTGGGCCAGCCAGCCAAAGCAGCAATATGGCCATAAGTAGTCACTCGTCCGCAAGGTATCTGACTGACGATATTCAGCACGGCGTCGCAAAAGGCACGTGCCTGTTCTGGTGACATTCTGTCAGGGTAGTCGTGCATTAGTAATTGTCCGCCTTAATCTGGAAGTAACTCTGCGGATGGTCACACACGGGACAAACCTCAGGTGCCTTCTTACCGATGACGATATGGCCACAGTTGCTACATTGCCAGATGACATCGCCCTCACGAGAAAAGACAATGGCATCCTCGATGTTCTTCAGCAACTTGCGATAACGCTCCTCGTGGTGCTTCTCGATGGCGCCCACCAACTCAAACTTCTCAGCTATCTCGTCGAAGCCCTCCTCGCGAGCCTCCTTGGCCATACGAGCATACATATCTGTCCACTCGAAGTTCTCGCCATTGGCAGCATCCGCCAGGTTCGTCTTCGTATCGCTCACGCTACCCCCATTCAGATACTTATACCACATCTTGGCGTGCTCCTTCTCGTTGGCAGCCGTCTCCTCAAAAATAGCAGCAATCTGCACAAATCCATCCTTCTTGGCCTTAGAAGCAAAATACGTGTACTTGTTTCTTGCCATACTCTCGCCTGCAAAAGCCTCCTTGAGGTTCTGCTCGGTCTTTGTTCCTTTCAGTTCTTTCATAAGTCTCTTTTTTGTTGGTTAAATAAATCGTTATCTGTTATTGATAGCGCTGTTCGATGACGTTCCAATCGATAATCTGCCAGAGTGCAGCCAAATGCTCAGGACGTCGGTTCTGATAATCCAGATAGTACGCATGCTCCCACACATCGAAAGTTAGCAACGGCTTCAAACCCTTCTGAATGGGATTGGCCGCATTGGTCTCCTGCGTAATCACGAGTTTGCCATCCTTATCGGCTGACAACCACACCCAACCAGAGCCAAAGAGCGTTGTCCCACTCTTCTGGAAAGCCTCCTTGAACGCCTCAAAGGACCCAAAGTCGCGCACGATAGCCTCTGCCAACTTTCCCGTAGGCGCATTGTCGGCCTTAGGCGCACCTAACTGCTCAAAGTACAGATTGTGGTTCAGAATCTGACCAGCGTTATTCAAGATTGCTCCCTCACTATGAAGCACAAGCTCTTTCAACGCCTCAAATTCCCCAAGGCTCCCCTCGCCTTTTGGAGAGGGGTTAGGGGGTGAGGCTAACCCATTGAGGTTATTCACATACCCCGCCAGATGCTTTCCATGATGAAACTCCAGCGTCTGCTTGCTTATCACCGGCTCCAATGCGTCGATCGCATACGGTAGCGCCATCAGTTCAAACTTTCCCATACGTCTATTTGTTTTAGATTCACGTTGCGAAGATAGTCATTTTTCCATAAATCGCATCAAAAACATAAAAATATCTTCATTTTCCATGTAACATTTCCCCTTTTCTCCTACTTAAAGGTAGAAAGCCGAATTAAAAACATCACGCTTATGACGTACATCAACATCACAGTGATACGATTATAAGACCTATGATAAACTATGATCTCTGAACAAACTGATAAAGATATAAAAAGCAGTGAATTTACATTTTTTACAGGTTTTTCTATGATTTCTTTGCCTTTTACAAAATAATGAGTATTTTTGCAATCCAATAGCAATCACACAATGACAGCCAAGGAAATTATCGCGTATATGGAGTCGCTGCGGAATGAGGAGCAGCGACGGATACTTATGGGGTTTTTTAAGACGGGACCTGGTGAGTATGGGGAGGGCGATGAGTTCCTGGGGCTTAAGGTGCCACAGACAAGGGAGGTGGTCAAGAATGTGTGGAAGGACTTCCCCTTGAGAGAGGTGCCTGAACTGCTGATGAGCAAATGGCATGAGGTGAGGCTTTGTGGATTGCTGATACTGGTGGCGAAATTTGAGAGACTGACGAAGAGGACAGCGGCAAGAACGCCGCTGAAGTGCACGGAGGAGGCAAAGATGACAAGAACGCCGCTGGAGTGCATGGAGGAGGCAAAGATGACAAGAAAGCCGCTGGAGTGCACGGAGGAGGCGAAGATGACAAGAACGCCGCTGAAGTGCACGGAGGAGGCGATAAGAGGGCGGGATGAAATCCTGACGATGTATCTAAAATATGCTGAGCAGGCGAATAACTGGGATTTGGTGGATTTGTCTGTACATAAGATATTGGGGCATTGGCTGCTTTTACCGACATATCTGGGCATAACGGAACCACGGATTCACGGAACGACGGAATTGGCAAATGATAATAAGGCGTATAAGATAAAGGTGCTGGATGGTTTAGCCCAAAGCGACAACCTGTGGAGGCAGAGGATGAGCATCGTGTGTACGTGGAAAACCTCGCAGATGGGAGACCCTTCGTGGTGTCTACGTTATGCTGAGATACATCTGCATCATCCGCATGACCTGATGCATAAGGCAGTAGGGTGGATGTTAAGAGAGATGGGCAAGCGGTGCTCCATGGAACTGCTGCGTGATTTCCTGCGTCAGCATGCTCATGAGATGCCTCGCACCATGTTGCGCTATGCCATCGAGAAGATGCCGGAGCAGGAACGCCAATACTGGATGGCGATTCCTCAGGACTTTGCTCCTGCCAAGAGATCGAAGGTTAATCGCTTTGCAGGCGTTCCTGTGTCAGACTTTGTGGAGATGATCCTGAAGGGTGATGATGAGGCGATGTACTATCTTCTGGGAGAAACTGAACCGTTGGACAACCATATAAATGCGCATGATGATGACCTCTTATCTGAACACAGAGAATATCGCCCGTAGCAAGGATGGGGTGGAGTATCACCCCTTGCAGCCCTTCTTGCCTGAAAATGCGAAGGTGCTGTTCTTGGGTAGTTTTCCGCCCCAGCGCAAGCGGTGGTGCATGGATTTTTACTACCCGAACTTTATTAATGACCACTGGCGCATCGAGGGCCAGATTTTCTTTGGCGACAAGAACCACTTCGTGGATCTCGAGGCGAAGCGTTTCAAAATAGGCGAGATCGTGTCGTTCTGCGAAGAGAAGGGGCTTGCGTTTTTCGATACCTCTACGGCTATTCGTCGCCTGCAGGACAACGCCTCAGATAAGTTTCTTGAGGTGGTAGAGCCAACTGATATCCCGGCCTTGCTCCGACAGCTTCCCCAACTTCGCGCCATCGTTACCACAGGCGAGAAAGCCACAGAAACCATCTGTAAGGCGATGGGGATAACGGATGTACCCAAGGTGAACACGTATGTCAGGGTTTTGAACACGGATAGTACGGATGAAACGGATATTTTAGTGAACACGAATAGTACGAATATGACGAATGGAGGCGGTTTGCTTTTATACAGACTGCCCAGCAGTTCCCGTGCCTACCCCTTGTCTTTCGACAAAAAGGTGGAGGCCTATCGTCTTTTTTTCAACTTGATAAATATTAATCCCTAACAACTATGAATATTGGAGATAAGGCGCCCGAGATTCTGGGCAAGGATGAACAGGGACGGGATATCCGTCTGAGTGATTATAAGGGTAGGAAGCTGGTTCTATATTTCTATCCGAAGGACAATACAAGCGGCTGTACGGCTGAGGCTTGTAGTCTGCGCGACCACTATGGCGAACTGCAAGGCAAGGGCTATGAAGTGGTGGGTGTGAGCAAGGACAGCGCAGCCTCGCACGTGAAGTTCAAGGAGAAGCACGAGCTGCCCTTCCCGCTGATAGCCGATGTCGATAAGACTCTGATGGAGGCGATGGGCGCCTGGGGCGAGAAGGTGATGTATGGTAAGAAGACCATGGGCACCATCCGCACCACCTTCATCATCAACGAGGAGGGCATCATCGAACAAATCTTTGCTGGCAAACAGGTGAAGACCAAAGAACACGCCGAGCAGATTCTCAGCAAATGATGGCTTCCTGTCTGAACATTGAGATACTGACTTCTTATTCTTCTTGAATCAGGTGTACGTCGCATTGCGGGAAGGCGATGGTGATACCTGCGGCAGTGAGAGCATCGTAGATGGCCTCCTTGGCACGGTCAAAATAAGCGACGCGCTCGGCTACCAGCACCATCTGCTTCACGTTGATGTCTACAGCGCTATCGCTCATATTGCCCACCACCACATTAAAGCCGTAGTTGGGATCCACAATGTCACGTCCGTACTGGTCCTTGGTGCGCATCTTCTGCATGCCCTCCACCAGCACCTCGCGTACCCGCTGGATCTCAGTACCGTATGCCACGCCTACGGTGACAATGGTCAGTTCGTATGAGTTATTGCGCGTCAGGTTGTTGAAGTTCTTACCAAAGAGCGAGGAGTTGAGGAACGACATCTCCGTGCCTTCGATGGTCTCGGCCTGCACGCATTGGTAGTTGATGGCTGTTACCTTACCGCGCACGCCGTCGCACTCAATCCAGAATCCACTGTTGTCGTAAAGCTGGATAAAGGGATTCTCATAAAACTTCACGAAGAGGTCGTCAAAGTCGAACATACTCAACGACAACCTGACACACATCGGCAGGGAGAGGAGCAAGATGGTGGGTACGGCCACCTGACGGATGAAGTCGTAAAACCAGGTGGCGCCGAACAGCAGCGACTCGCGGTCCTCGCCCGACACATAGGTAATACGGTTTCGCATGGCCTCCACCCGCTTGTCCAACCAGCGCTCCTTGTAGCGGTTCATCAGGTCGAGCACACAGACCACTGTCAGCCATACTGCCAACAGGAAATACCACCACACCAGAATGAGGAGAGCCACAAAGGTGTAGCCCACGAAGGCAAAGATAAAGGCGACGAGATAGACAGCCAATGACACCCAGCCCAGCGTGCTGTCGATGGATGTGGCCTTGCCGCTGACCCAGATGCAGCAGCACAACTGCCACACGACAATGAGCAGCAGAATAGGCGGGAACAGGAGC
>Ga0247608_10005637_pt1 | contig 13463 bp, 5 predicted proteins | sample 176DNAGHGlowgp2_FD_193490 | JGI IMG/M metagenome (GOLD analysis project Ga0247608, IMG submission 193490) | Sheep rumen microbial communities from Palmerston North, Manawatu-Wanganui, New Zealand - 1766 DNA GHGlow gp2 | ecosystem: Host-associated > Mammals > Digestive system > Stomach > Rumen ...
CCCCCCTAACACCCCCGATTTCTCCCGACGGACCTATAAAACCAGGTTTTTGAGGCGATTTATATGTCTCCAAGAAGGCGGTGCGTTCGACATGTACCTATAAAACTGGGAAAAAATGTCTTTTTATATGCCTTTTTTCCATACAAACTAACAGAATTCCGTCAAAACAGTCCGTTTATCGGCCCTTTTTCTGAGCATGATGCCTCAAAAAGGCCACTCCGAGGCATTTTTTTGATTTCAGGGGCATATAAAAGTGGCAAAACGCGCCGTTTTATAGGCCCAATTCTCAAAAATGGCTGTTGAAGAAAGTTGGCGATGGCAGGGTTAGGAAGCGTCCGACCAAGTCGGGCATGACAAAGGTTGGGTCAAGTGATCCCGGCACTGTAGCCGGGATGACTGTAGGAAGGGCGGGGATGGCAAAAGAGAGATGCGGGGAATCGGCAGACAAAAAAGCCCGCTCAAAATGAACGGGCTGCTTAGGCTTTTACTGTTGCGCGGGTTATGTGTCCGGCGATTCGATTTCCTTCTTGAGTTCGAGGACGGTTGACTGGGGAAGTTCCGTAAGATCAGCGATTTCTTCAATAGGCTTATTCATCGCGAGCATTCTCCTCGCGACTTCCTTCTTCGCTTTCCGGGCCGCACCATATTCCCAGTACGACTTGTCTATGTCTTTCATGATGTTGCTGAGCATATATCCTGCACTAAAATTACACATTTTCACCTCGTTTTGCAATACCCTGAACACGGGATCGCCCGCAAATTCGCTGAAATCGGCTTCGCGGTTGAGCGTGTCGATGGCACGGAGCCACTGGGCGATGCGGCTGCGGTCGCCCGCGAACTGTTCGGCGTGCCTAAGGAACTTATTCACCTCGACGAGTGTCACCGTCTGCCGTTCGAAATAGACGCGCTGCTCCTGGTTGCGTAGCTGCACCGTGTGGAGGTAGTTCGGCGAGCCCTTGAACGCGTCAAAGAACTGGAAGCTTACCACGTGAAGGTTCTCGAGCGGAGTGAAGTCGCCCGGTTTTTCCATGTTGCCCGTAAGTCGTGCCACGTAGAGGACCAGGCGGTCGCTGTACAGCGAATCGTTGTTCTCGTGCTGGACCTCGATGGAGATGCGGTCGCGGGGCACGCCGGTGCCGCGGTCGTTGGTCAGGAGCAGGTCGGGTTCGACGCTGCGGTATCCCAGTTCGCCTGGTACATACGGATTCACGAGCTGCGGGTTTTCGATGCGGTCCGAACCCACGAGGTTCAGCGCCGCGTTGATAAGGTCGGTAGTGAGCGTCAGGTTCTTCTCGCTGGCGAGAATCTTCTTGATGCATCCGTCATTGTAGAAATAGACATTGCGGTGTTCGTTTTCCTTGACGATGGCGTCAATGTCCTGGCCGTTGTCGTTTGCGGTCTTGAGTTTTTTAAGGAATTGTGCAAATTCTTCTCTAATCATTTTATTCCAAAAATGCGGGAACGCGCCCGTGTCGCGGACAGGGAAGGGCCCCGTCTATGTATAAGACGCTTTTTTGAGGGAAAACTTGCCTGGCAATTTTAAATCGATGCATTTTACCTACATTTAACGCGTTTTTTGCGTTGAATCATTGCATTCCACCACCTCTGCCCTCCAAAACCGCCTTTTTCACCCCGAAAAGGCGGTTTTAGCCCCCTTTGTAAAATATTTTGAACTATTTCCGAAAAAAAAAGCTATTTTAACTCGGACGGGATCTGGGGGTCCGGGTTTAGGGAGGTGTACCCGCCCCGGGGTTCTGTTGTGGACATTTTGAGGAATTTTGAGGGATTTGACCTTTATGCAAATTGTTCGGCAAGACAGACCGGGGCAAAGTTTACCCCTACACGCTCTTCGGGGTGCCCGGAGCAAAAGAGGCGTCACGCTGATGGAAGTGATGGCGGTCGTTGCCATCATGGGCATACTGTCTGGCATTGGCGTGGCTGGCTTGCGGAGTGCTATGGCCAATGCCCGCATCAAAGACGCTGCTTACAACGTGACCGCTTTCATGGAACGCACCGCCAACGAGGCTCGGCGGTTGGATTCCCCGCTGTGTGTAAAACGGAATACCAACCATAACAAACTGTTGGTCTACGGGGCGTCCTGCAGTGCGACGGATCTTGGCAATGCGATTGACAGTCTGGTGCTCGAGACGCCGGTGGTTCTAATTGAAGATGCCGTTAATGGAGCGGATTTTACGAACCTCACGAATTGGTCGAAGATTACCGGATCAAACAAAGGGGCCCAGTTCTCGCCCCGCGTGGGACTCACCGCTGCCCCGGACTCTGGATATTTTGCGGTACAGTATGGTGGAAGAATGGGCCTTCGGGGGGCAGCCCTGAAAGTATCCACGAAGAACAAGTTTTTACCCATGATGAAACATGAAGATGGTTCATGGTTCGGCATATAGGGGAATCTTTCATGAGTTTTGCATTCAAACATGGTAAGCGAGGTATCGGCATCTTGGAGGTGATGGTTGCCGCTCTCGTACTCGGTATCCTCTATGCCGCTGTATCCAATCTGCAGAAGGGAAATCGTGAAACTCTCATGCGCATCCGCGGTCGAGACGGTGCTACGGAAGTGGCGCAGAACATTATCGATTCCATGAGTACAAGGGGACTTGCAAGTTTTAGTGACGATAAATTGATTGACAATGGAGATGGAACGTGGAGCCCGGCGGAAGAGGACGAAAACGGCAATCAGGTGCCGAAGGTCATCTCCGTTACTCGGACCTGGAAAGGCCAGCCCGGGGGATTGACATCGTCCCATGACATCAGCGTCACCTATACGGTAGACGTGAAGTTTTCCAGCGACAACGAGAACGATTTCAGGGCTAAGGAAGGATCCTTGCTGTTGTTGCATGACGCGGGTAGAACTTGCAATGACGACGGCACAGAATGTGTTTCCCATGTTTATGCCAAGAAGATTGACGTTACTGTTAGCTGGCCGTTTAAAGGTTCTACCCAGTCCATATCCGTTTCGGGGGTAATCAGATGAAAAAAGGCTTTACCCTCATGGAACTCCTGGTCTATATGGCCATTGTGGGTATAATAGTCGTGGTGGCGGGGCAGGCATTCAGCAACTCCACCAAGTTCCGCGTGCGTACCCAGAACATGCTTCGTGTGACGCAGGAGGCAGAAGATGTCGGCCTGCTTTTCAAGGAAGATGTCCAGCAGACCGGGACAAAGTCTTCCAAGGAAGCTCCGGTCGCCATATCGGACAACTTCTATTTGTCCCCTGACGTCTACATGGCTTTGGCCCCTGCAGTGGAAAATCCGGATTCCTCTTCCTTCAAGGTATGTCCCAGCTTTGAATGCCCTGCGGCAAACTGCCCTGCGGAAGGCTGCCCCACTACGGAGTTTAAATCCCGCCGGATGGTTTACGACTCTGTCGGACATTACAAGCGTGTTGAAGAAATTACTTGGACTTACGAACCTGCCACGAAGAAACTGTTCCGGACTTGTGTTATCAAGCCTAGCAACATTGCTGCACAGGCGGCACAATGTCCGGGAACCGCTGTTGAAATAGCTGACTCGGTTAGCTTTTTTAAGGTTGTCCCTGCGACGCCGGGAGTTGTCAGTGGTACAAATCCAAGATTGTTGCCCAATCCCAACAATTCGGCCCAGAACACCTTCAGGCTGAACCCCCGCATCAACGGCTCAACGCTTCTTTTTGCCAAGACCGAACCGGAGGACAATGTTAGCGAGGCCGTCACTATCAGGGAATTCGCCACGAATTACGATTTCGAGAACTCTACCATTATCGAAGATGGCATGAAAAGGAATGAATTGTACGTGGCGGCTTTCCAAGTCAACAACTCGTGGGATAAATGCCAGGATGTTGACCTGGAAAAAGGGAAGGAGTATGAAATCCGGTTTGATGTCATATACTCTGCCGATGCGATTCGGACCTTCTGTCAGGACCGTGACCATGCTTCCGTCGGCTTTAGGAAAAAGACCGACGGGTCCAAAATTCCGCAGGTGGATGACTTTCTTTTTTATCCGCCCCAGTCGAATGTCGCATCCGAAGTCAGGTCCATGCGTTTCACTGTGGACGAAGACGTAGAAGACGTATGCCTTGCGTTTACCTTTGCGACCTATTCGCCGGTTGCAGGAACGGGGTCTATCCAGATTGCCAACTTGGGGCTCTGGCAGGTTCCGAGTTCGAACTACGAATTCAATGATGACTTTGCCAATACCATGACTCTGGTGGATAAGAAGAATGTGAAGGCGGTCCGCCTGGACTTGACGATCAAGAGAAACGGAGAGGCCGGAAACGTGTCGGTTGTGGTCCCGGTTCCAAGCAATGGGCCCAGGGATTAGGAGGGATTTATGAAATGTGCAATGTGGAATGTGAAATATGTAATGAAGAAATCCGGTGTTTCTCTCATTACCGTCCTCCTTTTCATGCTAGTGGCGACCATTGCCGCTACCGCTACCTACAAGTGGATTAGCAGTGCCGGGAAATCCAGTGGCGACCGTATGATGCTTTCGGAAGCTCATCAGGCTTCTCTCGCGGGTCTCGAAAACGCCCGTAGCTGGATAACCTACCATGGTAACGATGCCGGTGCGCTCATCAAGCAGTATTTTGACAATAACAAAGCGCCTGTGAAAATGGACGGGCTTTTGCATGAACTTGACAATGGTCGGCAAGACTACAGCGTATGGCTTGTCGGTGTGGACAATTCGGGCCCCACGTACAAGCTGAAATTGATATCGACCGGTAAGGGCAGGAACGGAAGCCGTTATAGCGAAATATCGATTTTGAGGGTTGACGGATTGTACCGGCTCCAGGTGCCGGGACAAGACGACAAAGTGAATTTTGAGGAAGCTTTCTATGGTAACTTGAACACGGCAGGAGCGATAGAGGCGAATACTGCAATTATCACGCAGACTCCGGCTACCCACAATGGTGGCGGTCAGGCCCTTAACGAGATAAGCGTGTCCGATTACTTGATTCTAGACGGCGATTTCTATGTAAACAATGTGGCAAACATCGGGGCTCTCTATGTTACCGGAGATTTGGGATATTGTAAGGATTTGACCACTAAGGGAAATATTTACGTGGGCGGGACGATGTACGCCCCCATGCCTAATGGCGTTACCATCGGCGGTAGCGCCTATTTACAGGGCGGCCTAAACTTGAATAGCAAATCGCCGTTGGCAATTGCAAATGGCGGGTGCAGTGGTGCAATTGGTGCCAATGTGACCATTGCTGGGAACGTGACAATGAACGGACCCCTGATTTATCTTGATAACAATACAGGATGGTCTCTTTCGATAGGCGGAAGCCTGGTTGCAAATCAGGGCATTGACTTTCCGTCGGCGTATCCTGCGGCGGGAAGCAACATTAAGGTGACCCGGAATGTTTATGTAGGGCCGACGTCGGATGGAACAGGAACGATTGCAAAGGCGAATGCGTCTAGGACATCTTTTGGTACTATTGCCGGGGATAATGGGGATAAGGTCTACGTTGTCGGGTTTACTCTTGAGACAGAGGGTGGCAATAACTATGCGGTATCCAATGATGGAAACATCTACACGCTGGTGAAGGGAGAGTGGGACATTCCCTCTACCGAGGAAATTGCCACCTGGAATGCCGATCCGATGACCAAGTATGGTGATAAACTTGTTGCAGACCCCAGCCCCAGTTGTACTGTCAAGCAACCCATTCAATTCAATGAGGACATTCTTTCAAGCCCGTTCAAGCACACGAGCTCCCAAAAAATGGGTTGCCACAGTGACATCTGGACAACGCAATGGGTGGGAAATGACTGGGTCAAAAAGGTCAATGATTGCTACGATATCGCGAAGGCCGCAGAAGAGCTGTACAACAACAAATGGCTGATTCTGGAAACGGAAAATTTCAACACGGGTGCAGGCATTAGCGAGCCACTTGATAACAACATAATATGGATTCACAAAGCGGCCAGTGGTTACAGTTTGTATTCCCTTCCGCCAACGACGGCCGGTGCTGAAGTGATATGGTTCCTGCCCAATGGGAATCCTAATGGCAATTGTACCAACACATCTAGTGCAAATACTTACAACTATTTCATCTATAGCAATGCGGATGTCGGCTGTATAGATATGAAAGGGCAGATTTCGGGTTCTGTTTTCATGGCCAACTGCTCGGTAATCGAGAAGACAGGGAATAACCCGAAGCTCAATGTTTCCATGGCAAATTCGAACATTATCAACAATGCCGCAGCGGACGCAATTATATGTAATTACAGCGCTAACAGCAACTCTTGTGCCGCCGCCGGTGGTGGCGGTGGTGGCGGAGCCGGTGGAGCCGCTTTGCCCGGTCAACCGGATTCCTACTACATTTCGGTTGCCCCGCAGCTTCGCGTGGAACTGGAATCCCAGTACAAGAACAACGAGTTTGACGAGGATGCTCTGGGTGCCGGCGATTTCTCTGTAGTGCAACCGTCCATTCTGGTGATACCGCGTATCATCTACATGACTTCGGACCCTAGGGGAAGACTCAGCGACTACTACACTGTGCTGAATTTGAATGGAGCCCAGGAGCAAAAAGATGCGAACCAGGTGGCCTGTAATCCGCCTGTTCCCGTGGGTAACAGCTTGCTTTACGATGCAGCGAATGACGGTGATACGCTTGCTGCCGGCACGTATAATTGTTTCTACACGAGTAGCCACGCTCCTCCCTATAATACGGTGCCCTTCTGGGTGAAGGTCGATGGAAAATTGGGAATGGTCCCCGAGGTGTATTTTGACGTACCGAGCCAGGAAGTGACCAAGTTGCAGTCTGCGCAGGTCCGCTTGGTTGTGCCGGAGGCTTCCCGGGCGCAGGTTTCTGTTGATGTCTTTGTGACCTCTGTCCCTGAGAACTGGACGATTACGCCTGTGGCCGCCACCCCGCGCCATGTGGGTGCAGATGGAAGCGGAGTCTATACGGCGACCGTTCCTTCGAATGGCATGTCGACGTTGTTTACCGTCTCTGTCGATGATAACAGTGCGACCAACACCAGCGTGATGTTCCAGTTGATTCAGCCCTGCGACGGGTGCCTGATTTCCAATGCGGCAAGCACGGAAGAAGTCTATATGTCTGGCTATATTCCCGTGGTGCGTGGCGATGCAAAAACCTATTGCGATATGGAAGAACACCAGGACGCCTGCGCTGACCAGAATATTACGGAAAAACTGGATTGGCCCAGTTGCGATGAAATCATCGGGGAAACCAAGTGGATTGTTCCTGATTGCATGAACCGTTCGACGGTGGTGGAGAACAACAAATGGTCTTGCTCCATGGGGTTCATGCAGAACAACTATTCCATTGAATTTGAAGCCCAGTCTCTTGCTTCGGATTACTGCGACATTTTGCTGCCGGTAGGCGACGATAACAAACTACCCAAGCCGGGTACTGCTCTTACCGAAAATAAGACAGAGACACTCTATGCCTCCATCGTCCGTCGCCAAAAGACCCTGTATGTGGGCGTGAAGGGAGCCACTTCCCCGACAATCAAGGTCCAGTCTAACGGCTTGTCGGCTTTTGACCCTGTCAATAACCCCTCCATGACTACGGTCACCTGCACGGCGGTGTCCAGCGATGTGTACAGCAACTATTATTCGTGCCCCGTGTATGTGGGTGACCATATCAGGCTTGAGCTGGACAAGAAGGGCCGTAGCGACTTCTCTTACTGGAAAGCCATGGGAGACGATTTCAGCCGTTCCCAGACCATTTACCCGGATGAAGAAGTGTTCACCCTGCCGGTCATTCACGGCAATAACACGGTCATTGCCTACTTTGGCGAGGTCGATGACCACTGCTTCTATGAGGACTTCAAGGAGTTTACCGAAAGCGGTACCACTGCCTATATGTGCGCAAACAATGACCAGGTGCATTGCTTCAGTACATGTACCGGTGGAACCTGCTATTCCAGCGTATCTTCGCTTAAGGCCGATTGGCGGCTCATGTACCCCAAATACGGCTCTTTGGATGTATCCACATACCAGGAAGTCCAGTACAAGCGTAACCGGAGCGGTGGCGGCACCCTTACCCATACGGGAGCTGGCCCTGGAACCACCGTCGACGACAACTTCTTTGCCCTACACCGGGTGCAGGCGGGTATGGACGGAACGCTTTCGGCCACATTCACCACATCCGACTTCGGTGAAAATCTTGCCAATGAAAAGTCCGACACTTATCCCGATGTGCATTTCCTGAATTCGGGATTTGTGCTCCGTTCCAGCGACGAAGCCGACAAATACCTTGCCTTGAATATATTCGCCAATGCGAAACCCTTCTCGCACCGCGGGTATGATTTTGCCGGCAAGGAAATGGTGGTCCAGGCCTGTGAAGTGATGGACGGGCAGGTACTTACGACCTCCGCCAACTGCACCTATGGGACATTTGCCCTGACGGATGAACAGTTTACCGAGCTTTACAACGGATGCGGCAAGGCATACGGAATCGGTTATGCCGAGGCCAAGTGCTTCAATACGAACAAGAAGTTCATGATGTCCGCTACCCTCGATGGGCCCAGTCTGGAAGTGAGCCTTTCGTATAACAGCGACAATTCCCAAGTGACCCTGACCTCGTCACAGGGCGGCTCGGCAGTGGAAATAGACCTTGGCCAATTGCCTAGTGCCGGACTTTATGGCTCTAACTATGTAGAGAACCAGAGAGTCGGTTTCAAGGTGGCTAGCGAGCATTTCCGTGTCTACGACATTACCTGGAAAAGCGATACCTATACCAAGGATAATGACTGCTGGGATTATCCCCATGTGATGTGCTCGTTCCAGGCGAACTACTTGGGCGGTGTTGTGCCCAAGGATTCCAACGTGACCCCATGGGTGAGCATGAGTTCCTGGTTCGACAACAATTGTACCATCGAGTACCATTACAACGGCTGCGACATGGACGGCAGCAAATGGCAGTACTACGGAAGACCCAAGGAGTGCTATGGAGAAAAGTATGGCGCTACGGGGAACGGCTATTTCCAAATTTATGACGGTGTCGAAGGGGATGGCAATTCTGTGTGGTATTCCCTGGGGGGTATTAATGTCTATAAGAACAATTTGACCAAACTTGCGGATGGGAAAAAATACAATTTTAATTCTAGCGGTCAGCACGGTGTGTTCTACGACGACAAGCTTGTGGGTTACGAGACCCAGACCGCCGATGGCTACTTCAACAGCGCCTACGTAATCGTGAACTGCCCGACCAATTATCCCATGCAGTACAGGACGGACAATTGTAATTCGTTCTGGGTCGGCGATTTGAGACAGTGCACCGAGGATTTGATCCTCTTCTCGGGAACCCAGTCCTGCTCCGCTTCCGACGTTTGTGCTCCTGCTTTGACGTCTTCCCTGATGAATTTGCGCGATGCAGACCTCCGGGTGAGCTATACAGGCATGACCCAGGGTTCCAGCTTCAAGGTGTGGGCAGTTGACCAGAATACCACCAGGAGCGCGGTCATAGACGTTCCTTACTCCAGGGAAACGGGGACGGCGCTTATAAGCATGGACCAGCTGTCGGATGCCGATGCCTTTGACCCTGAAACAATCACGGACATCTATATTCAATCTTCGGATTACGTATCTATCACGGCCATAGAGTCGGTTTGCCCCTACACTACGGGTATTGCCAACTGCCGTGCCGAATACGATGGCGCAAAGTGGCTGTTGCACTCTACCATCAAGAATGCCGGCAACGCCAAGGGATGCAAGGTTGAGAGGGCCAATAGCCTAGGGTCTGGACTGAATGTCCCGTGGGAGGGCGACTGCCCGAACAACGGCGAGTTCACCGTTTCCGAGGCAAACCTCTACGAATCGGTCAACCAGAGCGGTTCCGCCATGGACTATCAGTTCAAGATTACCATAACCAACGTGAACGACGAGGAATGGAAGTGCGAAACCGATACGATTACCGTCTCGCCGCTGGAAATTGATTGCGAACTTACGGCAGAATCCGTGGTACAGGGCGCCGGTGTTCCGGACTTCAAGTATTCTATCCAGAATTGTCCCGCCTCCGGTTGCCCGATAACCATTTTCTTCGGTTCCGACAGTACCACCGGCACCTACACGAAAAATGGTGGGCAGGATGCCTTCAACGCTTCGAGCCTGATATCCGGAATCAACACGAGCCCGGCTCTTGCTGCGGGGAGCGGCTACACCTATGCCATACACTCCCTTGGTGGCCAGAGCTGCTCCAAGTCATTTACCGTCGAGGCGAAGAGGGACGCCTCGGCAAGCAACTGCCGAGTCGAAGGGACGACCTTCAAGGCGGATATCGACGCCCCGAATTTCGGCACCGCAAATGCGACCTTGCACATGACGGACGTGATGGGTAACGTAATCGGTTCTAGCCAGACCATTACCACAACGACTACGGAATTTAGCCAGAGTGTTGCAGACTTGATTGGCAACCCGGGAACATACGTGTTCGTGCTGTCTCTGGATGGCGAGAATGCGGCCTGTACGGCGACTCACATAGTGGATGGCGAACTGAAAGCCGTTTGTCCCGCGCCGCTGACCGACCAGGTGTCGGGAAATCCGATTATACCCGGTGTCGTGGCACAGGGCTGTAACGCAGGCTGTCACTGGTGGATTAAGGAGGGCTCCACCACGATAGCTTCGGGCAACGCCTATACGAGCGGGTTGACGTACACCCATTCCAATGTTGAAGGCCAGACAAAGACGTACACCTTCGAAATCAAGCACGATGTTTCTAACGAAACGGATAATTGTACTTTCGATGTGACCTACAGGAAGGCTCTCAAGCTCACCTGTCCTGCCAATATGACAGGCAAGGATCCTGGCGATGAAATTTCTATCCCGGCGGCGAATGTGGAAGGTTGCGAGGCCGAGGGCAGCTGCACCTGGGCGATTACCGGAGGAACTACGGCTAACGGTACCTACAGCGGTGCGATAAACTTCACCCACGCCGCTGCCATAGGCGCAAGGCAGTATACCTACAACGTGAATATTACACGTGGTTCTGAATCGAAGAACTGTTCCTTCAATGTGGACTACAACCCGACCGGTTCCGACCTGACGCTGCAATGCCCGGCAAATATCACAGGCCAGGATCCCTCGGAGCAGGTGACCATCAACCCGACCCGTACAGGTTGCGAAAACAACGATTGCACCTGGTCCCTGTCGGGAGCGACGAACATTTCGGGAAGTTCTCCCATTGGCAACACCGGCAGTCTCCAGTTCACCCACAGCAATGTGGAGGGACAGCAGAACTATGTGTTGACCCTTTCCCGCGAGGGAACCTATAGCAAGACCTGTAACTTTAGCGTCACCTACAAGTCCCTTGGATTGACTTGCCCGGCGAATGTCACCGACCAGGATCCGTCGGAGGATATTCCGGCGACACCGACGGTTTCGGGTTGTGACGGTCATTGCGTGTTGAGAATATCAGGAAACGGAGTTAACACGACAGTAAGTTCCACCTATGATGACGAGTCCGTGACGTTCAGCCATTCCAGTGGGACAGGAACCAAGACCTATACGATGACCTTGTCTAGGAGTGGCTATGTAAGCAAGTCTTGTACCTTTAATGTATCGTATATTGCCAGTGGAGCGAGTTTATCGGCAAGTTGTGGAGTTACTTCCCATAACTGGGAATTGGAAAATAGGAGTACGTACTATACTTCTGAGAACCTTTACTTCTTGGCAAAGAATAATAATAGTGTTGCAGATGCATACAATGTAACTCTGTATAAGGATGGTGTATCGCAAGGGAACATATCGCTACCGAATTACTCTGGTTGGAGCGTTAATTCAATAGGAACCCTTGGCGTAGGAACGTATACTTACCATATGACTTATGGTGGTAAGAATGTTTGTAGCCATACCATCACGGTTGCTCCTACAGTAGGTTGCTCTGTGGACAAGTCGACCATCGGGATAGGAGAATTCTTTACCTTTAGTACTACGTATCCTGGATCCTGTTATAATGCTTCTCTTACAGCTACAGGAGGCTCTGGTCCTGGAATACCATCCATTAACTGTCAAGCTCAATCTTCGTATACAATAACACCGACAGCCCTTGGTACGTATACCTACACATATTCTGTAACGAATGGTAGCCTTGGAACGGGTTCGTGTTCCCAGTCTGTAACGGTTGAAAGGGTTCCTCCGACCTTCAGCTGCGAAACGGGCAAGACGGCGGCCGTAAGTACCTCTGTTACGCTTACGCCGCAGGGCTTGACTGGTTGTGAAGATGGTTGTAGTTATACGATTGCGGGAACTTCTGTTACCGGAAGCGGGTATACCGGTGGGGCGTTGCCAAGCTTTACGGGGCCGTCTTCTACAGGTACAGTATCCTATACCGTGAGCCTGACCAATTCTGCGAATACCACATCGCATGACTGCTCTGTCACGTGGACCGCGGTAAGCAGTAGTAGCAGCGCTCCTGCAAGCAGTAGCAGTGCTGGCGGTGGGTGCGTGTGCGGAGAGTTTGTTAATGGTTCTGGTGGTGGCTATACGGGTTGCTATAATTCTGGCCTAAATAACATGACATCCGGAAAATGCTATGCTATAAATCCTGCTCGCAATCCGCCACTTGCTGACGCCTGGATAAATGGCAACGCAGATGATACCTATTGGTGGACGGAAGTATCCTGTACAAACTGGACAGGCTGTTCCGGTGGTGGCGGCGGAGCAAGCTCCAGCAGTGCTGCGCCTGCGTCATCTAGCTCTGGTGGTGGCGGCGGAGACTATGTAAATGTCGATTTGTCTGGCAGTGTTGCTCGCGATTTTAACGTCGGAACGAGTTATAAGATTACAAAATGTGGAACAGATACTAAAAATCTGAAATGTGATGCTAATGGTGGCGGAAAAGAATTGTATGTGAACGGTAGTAAAGTGTGGACTAGTTTTGATTGGCAGAATTTGACAGGAAACTACCAATCTGCTGGCGAGCGTTGTGTTGTGGGTAACATAATAACAGTGAAAAACGGAATGATTCGTTGCGTGAATGGTTGGTAAAAACTCTGCAATGTCATATTTTACACAAGGTTCCTCCACAGGGGAGCCTTCCCTTTACCCCTAAACAATCAAAGCCTCAGGACATACCGTCCGGGGCTTTTTGCCGTTTTAATAAGCTCTAGCGGATCCTCGCCGGAGCTTGCCCTGAGCCTGTCGAATGGGCGAGGATGACGAAGGGGGTAGGATATGCTAGGAGATCCCCGCCTGTGCGGGGATGACAAAGAGAGTGTGCGGGGATGACGATGGTGATTACTTGTTCGGAAGCGCTGCAAGCATTGCCTTCGCCTCGGCAATCATTTCCGGTGAAGCGCCCAGTTTCTCGAAGACACTGATAGCGTTGGACTCGCCTTTCTTCATAAAGTGCTCACCGAAGGTTTCATACCCTTTGTTTGCGATGATTTCCGGTCTGTCCATCTTGATTGCCTCGCTCTTGTAGGGCCACTTCCAGAAAAAGTACGAAAGCGACTGCTTGATGAAATCCCTCCCCTCGGCGGTATTCTGCTTCT
>Ga0247608_10005638_pt1 | contig 13462 bp, 7 predicted proteins | sample 176DNAGHGlowgp2_FD_193490 | JGI IMG/M metagenome (GOLD analysis project Ga0247608, IMG submission 193490) | Sheep rumen microbial communities from Palmerston North, Manawatu-Wanganui, New Zealand - 1766 DNA GHGlow gp2 | ecosystem: Host-associated > Mammals > Digestive system > Stomach > Rumen ...
TGATTGAAGAGGGCTACATTATCGTTTGTAGCACCAAAGAAAAAGGTGTAGTTCACGTGACTGCTCTTGGCCGCACGTTGGAACTTATCTTCAAGGGCCTCAAGCGTGGTGGTCTGCGGTACTGTGTTAGGCATTTCAAAATAGGATGTCACACCACCAGCTGCAGCTGCACGACTCTCACTCTCGATATCAGCCTTCTCAGTCATGCCAGGCTCACGGAAATGTACATGTGTATCGATGATGCCAGGCAGGACACAGCATCCCTTAGCATCTACAACCGAAGTAAAAGTTGAATCCTGAGGAATCTCATTACCCTCAATGACATCTATGATTTTTTCGTCTTCAATAATAACGGCGCCTTCGAAGGAACGTCCTTCGTTGACGATACGTCCTCCTTTAATTAGCGTTCTCATTACCATTCAGGATATCTTGGATTGTAGCATCATCTATTTCTGAGGGGACAGTTGCCTCACGAGGCTCAGGTTTCTCAATCATATCACTCTCGGTAACACTCTTGTAAAAATCAGCGACAAGTGGATGATTCTTGAATGTATCAGGTGCCTTGCTCATGATATGTTCAACCTGAGGAACTGATGACGCCATCTGTACAAACACAAAGGGAGCCAATACGTTATCGAAGTTGTCTTCAACAAATACTGAAACCAAACTATCCTCTTTCTGAGCGATAACAGCAGCCTCAGCAGTAAGGACACGATCTATCTCTGCCTCATCAATACCATCGAGCAACATCTGACTATAACGATGGTCAAGCTCAACCATCTGATTCTGTAATTGGGTATGCTTATCCAAGAATTCATAGAGCAAATCATTAAGAGGGGATCCACTCACTTTCTGCTGACCATTATCGATGGTTATAGTGATATTACCTTTCTCAACGACCAAGGGCATCAAACTCTGATCGTCCATGAATAACGAGGCTACTTGCACGGTGTCAAGGACACCAGAGAAATGGAATTTACCATGCACCACCTCGCAGGAATCAAGATTCGACAGTTTCTTGTCCTTTACGACCTTCAAATAGAGTTTACTGCCATCCAATCTTGAGACTGACGACGTACCTTGTATAACATACGACTCTGAACATGAAACCATCAGAGCCATGAGCAAAAATAGATATGTAAGGTTCTTCATTTTAACCATCTGCTTATAATGTGCAAATGTACAACCTATTATTGAACTAGAAAAAAAAATTTGCGCAATTTAAAACAATTGCGCAATCTTTTATAGTTTTTTTGCCTCTTTTTCTAGTTCACTACTTATTCTGTAGGTTGTATAGAGCTGCAGGATAGCCGCCACCAAAAGGACAACGACCCAATTGTTGTTGACATATTGAAGATATATAATACGGTCTAGACCTAAAGAATTATCTTGAGATGCAAACATGAAAACCGCAGTCAACAAAAGCAGCACATCACTGAACACCATGATACGACGAAGGCGACGAATAGTAAAATCACGTCCTTCGTATCGCTGCAGCATCTGCATAGAAGTATAGCCGATAGCACCCAAAGCATAGACATAAGGGAAATAATACCACTTAAATATACCGGCAGCAGCACCTACAACCATCAGTAGAGCACCAACCACAAAGATGGCATTCTGCCATTTATTCAACTGTTTCATCCTTTGCATTTTTTTGTTGGAACTCACGCTGGTCATCACTCAAGACAAAGATATCCTCTTCATCGGTCTTCATAAAGAAGCGCTCACGAGCTACTTTCTCAATCGCCTTGGTATTACTCTGCAATTGATGTATCTGAGTCTGGTCACGACGATACTCACCTTCATAGTGTTCAATCTCATCTTTCAGTTCACTGATTCTCATCTTATTACGGAAATGTCCCCAGATACTGTTGGAGCCCACAAATCCAATAAGTACAACGCCAATTACCAACACAACACCATATTTAACGAATGGTATTGCAAGGAAAGCCTTTACTGTTTCTTTTATCTTCTTTATCTTCTTCATCTTCTATTCCAGTAAATAATTCTTCACGCTTTACGCCAGTTCCAAATCAAATTCTCTCCTAAGTCTTTCGATGGCAGGATTCTTACTGCTCATCAGATCAAATTGTTGTCTTCTAGTAAGTATCACCTCACGCTCTGATTGCTCTGCTACACGCATAGAAAGCGTAATATGACTGTTATGGAGATAGAGTTTCAATGTATTAACAATACTCCCTTTAATCTGCTCCATCTCATCTCTTGCAATCTCATTGGGCACTACCACCTCAACATTAGGAATCTGCAGAATGACTGGATTCATATTCTTCATACGCGTGGCGATGCCGCTGTACTTTTGAGGCATTCTATTACACATCGACATCCATTGCAGTTCCAGATCTTCTTGAGAGAATTCGTTCTGCTCATCCTTCGGACCATTTGCGCCAGACGCATTTGGAAGAATCTGCATCTTTTGGTTCCTGCCAGATTCTCGCAGATGATTCCACGTAACACCGAGTCCTGAAACTTTCAGTGAGGGTTTTGGCGTAATAGAGGGACTAGTAGCACTAGTGGGACTAGTGGGACTAGTAGAACTAGTCTGACTAGCAGGAGTCGGCTCGCTCATCTTATTCTGACTCTGCGACGCAGCCGCGGCCACCTGTGGAGCCGCTTTCTGTTTGGGTTGCGTTTGCTGAATCAGCTGCTTAAACAGGGATTTTAATCTTCTGGGCTCACGCCCATTAGCTGGTCCCTCCTCGGGCTGGGTCAGTTGGGCTATTTCTATCAGCGTCAGTTCCACCAGCAAACGTTTATTACCTGACTGGCGGTAGTTGATATCACATTGGTTCATCAGTTTCAGGGCACCATAGAGGAAACGTGTGTCAGCACGCTGTGCCTGCTCAGCATAGCGTTTCTTTGCCTGTTCGCTCACCTCCAACAATGGTAATGTCTGCTGATCCTTCGCCATCAGCACATTACGCACATGCTTAGCCAATCCCTGAATAAGCAAGCCACCATCGAAACCATTATTAATGATGCTATTGAGAAGTACCATGATGTCGCTCACTTTATTCTGTAAAGCCAGATCTATGATGCGGAAATAATTATCGGAATCCAACACATTGAGATCCTCAATCACTTTTTTGTAAGTGATATTACCCTGGCAGAACGATGCCGCCTGGTCAAAGATACTCAAGGCATCGCGCATACCGCCATCTGCCTTTTCGGCAATTACTGCCAGAGCTTCATCATCATACTGAATACCCTCTTTATCAGCCACGTGTTTCAAATGGTCGATGGTATTCTGCACCGTCATACGTTCAAAGTCGTATATCTGACAACGACTTAGGATGGTGGGCAGAATCTTATGTTTCTCGGTGGTGGCCAAGATGAAGATAACATGTGCAGGGGGTTCCTCCAATGTCTTCAGGAAAGCATTGAAAGCAGCAGTAGACAACATATGAACCTCGTCAATGATAAAGACCTTATACTTTCCTACCTGAGGTGGGATACGGGTCTGCTCCATCAATGTCTTGATATGTTCTACCGAATTGTTTGAAGCCGCGTCAAGTTCAAAGATATTCAGCGAGCGCTGCTCATTGAACGACTGACAACTCTCACACTCATTACATGCTTCACCATCTGCCGTAGGATTCTGACAATTGATAGCCTTTGCAAAGATACGCGCACATGTGGTCTTACCCACACCTCGCGGACCACAAAACAAATAGGCATGGGCCAGTTTGCCGCTCTTCACTGCATTCTTCAGCGTGGTGGTCAGGGCCAACTGTCCTACCACCGTATCAAACGACATCGGCCTATATTTTCGTGCCGAAACAATATACTCTTCCATAATCTTTGATTCTGAAGATGCAAAGATAAAAAAAAAGAAGTGAAAAGCCACGCTTTCCACTTCAGATTTTTCACCTTTTAACGTTTATATGAGTGGCATGCCCATACTCTTGCATTCTTCACGCATAGCATCTGGCCAGATAGAAGCCTGAATCTCGCCGATATGGGCTTTATGAAGCAATACCATACACAGACGACTCTGACCAATACCACCACCGATACTCAGAGGCAGTTTATCATTCAACAACTGCTGATGGAAATAGAGTTTCTCACGCTGCTGCTGTCCCTCGATTTCCAACTGACGTAACAGGCTTTCTTTATCTACACGGATACCCATTGACGAAAGTTCGAACGAACGACCCAACACGGGATACCAGATAAGAATATCGCCATTCATACCTTTACGTCCATCCTCAGCCACGGTACTCCAGTCATCATAGTCCGGGGCGCGTCCATCGTGCTTCTCACCATTCGCCAATTTTCCGCCAATACCAATGACAAAAACGGCACCGTATTTCTTACAGATTGCATCCTCACGCTCTTTAGGCGTCTTATCAGGATACATCTGCAACAGTTCTTCTGCATGAATAAAATGAATCTGCTCAGGCAAGAAAGGCTTTATCTGGGGATAGCTCTCGCAAACCAGATATTCTGTACGACGAATAGCCGCATAGATACGTTCTACGATATTCTTCAAAAAAGCCAGTGTACGGTCTTCACGACGAATGACAGCCTCCCAGTCCCACTGGTCAACATACAAAGAATGCAGATTATCCAACTCCTCATCGGCACGAATGGCGTTCATATCCGTATAGATGCCATAACCAGGCTCCACCTCGTACTCTGCAAGTGTCAGGCGCTTCCACTTAGCCAATGAATGCACTACCTCAGCACGTGCATCACCCAAATCCTTAATGGGGAAAGTGACAGCACGCTCCACACCATTCAAATCATCGTTAATACCCAATCCCTGCAGTACAAACAAGGGGGCTGTAACACGACGAAGACGCAACTCTGTAGAGAGATTCTGCTGGAAAAACTCCTTAATTAATTTAATACCCTGCTCCGTCTGACGCATGTCGAGCAGGCGCTGATAGTCTATAGGTTTAATGACTTGACTCATGTTGTTATTAAAATTTTGGGTGCAAAGATAACAATTAAATATTAAATTGCAAATATTTTACAGATAAAACTTTCCAAAAAGTAAGATTATTGTGTTTTTCGGTAACTTTTTGAAAGAACAAAGCATAAAAAGTCAAAGACATAAATATTAAATAATGTATAAACGACACACTTTTAGATTTTTCTTCGTAACTTTGCACTCGAATAGAAGCTAACTGAAACTATAAAAAAATATCAATGAAACGAATTCTACTTACATTGGCAGCGCTCATGCTCATGACTGTAAGCATGACGGCGCAGCGCAGAACAGACCAGTTGGATCGTGGCCTTATCGCTATGAAGACAGCACGTGGGATGTATCTTAATTGGCGTATTCAAGCTGATGAATACTACGATGTCACCTACAACGTGTATCGTAATGGTCAACTCATCAACGACAAGCCTCTTTCTGTATCAAATTACACCGACACAGGAGGCACTATTGACAGCAAATACACAGTTGCTGCTGTGGTGAATGGTGTTGAAAAGAGCAAAAGCAAAGAAGCCAAGAACTGGAGTACCAGCTACACGGAGATTCAACTCAATCACGAGGGCATCAAGAGTACGCTCGTACCCAATGACGCCACATGTGCCGATGTCGATGGTGATGGTGAACTGGAAATCATCATGAAGTTCGACAACCTGAGTGAGATGGAGCAGTCCTACCCCAAGTATGGTCCGAAAATCGATGGTGTTGACACCAAAGAATACACTATTTTCGAGTGCTTCAAGCTTGACGGCACCCGTTTATGGTGGATTAACTGTGGTCCAAACATGGCTGATTTCCAGAATAACGAGCAAAACATTATGGCCTATGACTGGGATGGTGACGGCAAAGCAGAGTGTGTCATGCGTGCTACCGACGGTCTAACCGTACATACGAAAGATGGTAGTTCCTATACTGTGGGCGATGCCAATGCCAACGTACGTGGAGCCAATGGAGGAGGTGTAAACTGGTTCGTTTGCACCGATGGGGAATACCTCTTATATTTTAATGGAGAGACAGGTGCAAAATATCAGGTTATGTCCTACCCGCTAAAACTCAGAGAGACAGCAGGTGCTGACCTTGCAACTGAGTGGGGACATTCTGGATGGCAACATCGTAGTTCAAAGCATTTCTTCGGAGCCCCCTATTTCGACGGAAAGAAACCCAGTATCTTCTTGGCACGCGGTATCTACACCCGTCATAAGATGAGTGCCTATGATGTAAATCCCACTACCCACCAGCTCACACAACGCTGGCGTTGGGATTGTAATGCCGGTGGCCCATGGAAAGGACAGGGTTATCACAATTACTGTGTAGCTGATGTAGACTGGGACGGTCGTGATGAAATCGTGTTTGGATCTATGGTTATCGATGATAATGGCAAGGGGCTCTCAACGACAGGTTTCGGTCATGGTGATGCAGAGCAGGTAGGCGACTTAGATCCTTACCGTCATGGCCACGAGGTATTTGCCTGCATGGAGGACAACCCTGGGACAAATTACCGCGATGCCACCACTTCAAAGGTGTACTATCGCTATATTGCCGGCAGTGACGTAGGTCGTTGCATGGCAGGTAATTTCAGTAATGACTTCCCTGGTTCTATGGGCACACCTACCGACATCGGTCCCATCAGTCTTGTAACATGTAAGACTGTTTCAGGCATCACAGAGGCTGGAGTCAACCAAAACATGCGTATCTACTGGGATGGTGACTTGCTCGAAGAAACATTTAACTATGTCAACGGCAAGAACACTGCTGGTTGCATAGCAAAATATGGTTCTTGGAGTCCCATCTACACCATGGACGGTTCAATGACTAACAATGACACCAAAGGTACTCCATGTTTCCAGGGAGACATCTTAGGTGACTGGCGCGAAGAAGTTATTATGCGCACAGCCAATAACAACATTCGCATCTACTCTACCCCAACCACTACCAAGTGGCGTATCCCTTCACTCTGGTACGACCACCAGTACCGTAACGCCATGGTATGGCAGATGTGCGGATACAATCAGCCACCACGCCCCAGCTACTTCCTTGGCGAACTGGAGGGTATCACTATGGCACCACCCCCATTGACCACAACAGGACGCGTGGAGGTGACGAACAACGGAACTATCGGTAGTAGTCTGAACGGACAGCATGTAATAGTATGCGAAACGACAAATAGCAATATCACCATCGAGGATGGTGCTCAACCCGAAATTTTGACTTTCAATGTACCTACATGGGTGCAAGGTTCTGCAGCTAGCGAATGTACTACCAAGGACACCAAGATTAACTACGTGACCTATACATGCACAGTAAGTGGAAGTGGTATCAGTGGAAATGGGCGTCTGGTAAAACAGGGTGACGGAATATTGGAATTGCCCAAGGTCGATATGACACATACAGGAGAGACGAATATCTGGGCAGGTGTAATGAATTTCGACGGCACACTGAAGAATTCTCCTCTCTGGCTCAACCGTTTTGCTGAACTGAATAGCGATGGAGGTCTATTCCGTTCTATCAAGATGGATTATGCCTCTATCCTGCGCCCTGGTCGTGCTGACAATCGTGGTACAATCACAACCGATAGTTTGCTATTGGGCTTTGGGGCACGCGTCATCTTTGATCTCTACGAAGATTTCTCTGCCGACCAAATCAACACAAAGTATTTCTATATTGAGACTAAGAACTGGCAGAATGGTCCTGACTATCTGACACCTGTGATTGAAATTGCTTATCATGGTGAGGGTGATATTGAACCAGGCAAATACCTCATCGGCAAAGCAACCGAAATTAAAGGAAGCATCAATAACATTCGCATCGAAGGAGTGCCTTCTAACAAAAAAGCAACCCTCACCACGGAGGACGAAAGTCTCTATATTATTATAGAAGGTATGCGCAGTGCAACAACAATCAATTGGAATGGCTCAGAAAGCACTGTCTGGGATCTTGACAATACTACAAACTTCCTCAAAGGCGAAGAGAAGTCAACCTTCGTTACTGGTGATGATGTGTTTTTCGGTGACGATGCTACACAGTTTAATGTGACCATCAACAGTGAACTGGAAGCTGACACGATTTTCGTAGAGAACACCAAGGCCTATACCATACAGGGGGCTGGTTCCATCACAGGTAACTCCATGCTCAACAAGAGCGGAAAAGGTTTGTTGACCATCAAAACTGAAAACGCTTACACGGGAGGTAATCGTATATCAGGTGGTGCAGTCATCGTTACATCATTGGCGAACTCTACACAAGCTAAAGGTAATCTTGGCGCTGTAACTACCAACGCGAGCAAGTTTGTTATCGAAAATGGTGGTGAACTGCGTACTACTGCTGCCGTTACCAATGGTTCTGCCATCAAGTTTGAGAGCGAGACAGGTGGTGTCATCAATAACTCTGCCGACTTTATTGTGGATCGCGCCATGACTGGCACCAAACTCACAAAGAAAGGTACCGGATGGATGAAACTTAACGTTAATAACACTGGACTTAACACACTTGTCGTCGCAGCAGGTACTGTACAGTGCATCAATTCTAGTACACCAGCCAAGACTGTTGAATTCCAAGGTGGCACACTACGTGAGAATACCGGCACGAGCTATACTATTAATGTGCCCCAAGGAAAGCAGGGATACTGGTACATGGCTAACCGCTCTACCTATAAAAACAAAATCACAGGAGCCGGTACATTGACTGCCTACTGTGTAACAGAGAAAGGAACTAACTACTATGCAACCCGCACCCATGTACAGTGTGACTTCTCTAACTTTGAGGGCACATTGGTAGCCACCTCAAGCCTTGATGACCCCAGCGTACTACGCTTCACACTTGATACCAGTAGTGGCATGCCAAAAGGAACAATGAACATTGGTTCCAATGTAGAGGTACAAAACAGTGGAAAGACCTTCCGTATTGGTAAGTTGACTGGCAGTGGTGCCCTTGGTGGCGGCTGTACATTCAGCAATGGTGCCAGCGTAGGTGCCAACACATGGCAGATTGGTAATGATGCTAACTGGGGCTGTTCAGTGAAAGTCACATCCAACTCCAACTTCGTCAAGTTGGGCACAGGAAAGGTGACATGGTCTGGCGTCAGCACTAATACTGGCACTACAACCATCAAAGAGGGTGAGTTGTGCCTCTCTGCTACAGGTAAGCTGGGCACAGGAAAGCTGACTGTTGCACAAGGGGCAACTTTCTCTGGTACGAACCTTACTACCAAACAGTTGGAGAATGCTTCGGTTGAGGTGAATGGAACATTACGTCCAGGAAGTTATAATGGTGCATTTTCAGGAACGCTCTTCTTCGGTGGAAAGAATGTCACTCTTAACCAGTCGGCAGTTTTTGTTGTAGGAACTAATAAGTGTGCTACAGCTAGCGCAAATGGTTGTACCACCCTGCAGAACATTGGCACACTAACTATCAACGGTACCATTCGCATTGAACCCGTTTCTAGCAACACATTGGCTGTAGGCGATAGCATCCGTTTGTGGAGTAATGTAACAAAATTTGTAGGTACACCAACTATAGAGGGTACCAATGGCATTGAATGGGATGCAAGCCGCATCAGCGAAGGACTACTCTTCGTGAAATCTATAGCAACCGGCATTAAGCCTCAAATCGCTGATACGAAAACTCAAATCGGTAACATCTACGATTTACGTGGTCGTTTGGTTCGTCAGTCTGCCACCTCGACAGAGGGTCTGAAGCCAGGCATCTATGTGATTGAAGGCCGAAAGTTTGTTGTAAAATAAACCGCATATTTTAATAAAAAAAACGAGTGAATCTTTTGTGGTTCACTCGTTTTTTTGTATTTTTGCACCGCAATAGTAAACTAAAACAAAATAACTTTCTTTATATTCATTAACTAAAAACAACATGAACAAACTTTTACGTTATGCTCTGATGAGTTTACTCTGCGTCATCTGTGGAGTGGCCCATGCAGATTTTCCCCAAACTGCAACCTGGGACTTTACGAATGCTGATGTAGTGGCTGCTGCCGTAGCACTATCAGGTAGTACCGAAGCAGGACAGATTAAGGCTGTTGAAGGCAACGGTCTGCTTCTCACCATTGAAGCCAATGGGCAGACAATCCGCAACAACGGCAATTCTATTCAAACAGGTAATCCTGTTGTATTCAAAGTGCCTGTACAAGGCAAGAAAGATGTGGTAACTGTAGTAGGCTACTCAGCTCCTTACTTCGCCTACTCTATCGACGGTGTTGACGCTACCGATGCTACCACTGTATTCACTGCCACAGCAAACGATGTAGCAAAGGGGTATGTAGAGATTGTTAACAAGGGACAATACCTTATTTCTATTAGCGTTACACAGAATGAAGATGCAGACCAGCCCCCGGTCAATGAGGATATCACAGGCACATGGGATTTTGGCAATGCTGACGTGATGACAGCTACATTAGCTTTCTCGGGAAGCAGTGAAGCTGGTGAGGTTGAGGCTGCTGAGAAGAACGGCCTTAAAATGGCTATAGAAGCTAACGGTGCTTCGTTCCGTAATAATGGCAATAACATCCAAGTAAGAACTGGCGCAGTGTTCAAGATTCCCGTAAGGAATGCAGGCGACTTGATTACCGTAAAGGGCTATCCTGGTTATTCAAAGTATACCATCGGCAATAGCAAAGAGGAACTGACAGGAGACAACACATACAAAGCAAAACTGAGTGATGCCGAGGCAGGCTACGTGGCAGTGACCTCGAAAGATGACAACAACTACTATCTGATGCTCTCAGTTACTCAGTATGCGCAGAAAGTAAAGGTTACACTTGACAATGAAGCTGCAACTGCTACTTTCGCATTCAATCTGGGTACAGAGGGGCAAACAGCATCATTCTCGAATTCAGACTATTTCTTGAATAGTAAAGTTACCTATGGCAGCAATCTTACATTGAAGGACAAATACACGCTGACAGATGCCGAAACACAGGCCTCAGTAGATCAGACCCGTTTTGAACCTGCACAAAAACTCGACAAAGCAGACGAAGCCAGTGCCGTACGCTTCTTGTTCACACCAAAGCCAGGTTTCACCTTCCAACCCACAAAAATATCTCTGAACGTCACACGCTACGGCACAGATAATGGTTTGGTTGACGTAACATGGCAGGGGGCAGACAACAATACTGTTATTGCTACTGCAGTAAAACCAGAGCGAAACAACAAGACACCCAACATCAGCAAGCTATCTTACGACATCACCAATGTTGCCGCAACAGAAGGCACACAGACGCTATTGCTTCACCTCTATAGTTTACAGGAGAATAAGCAATTCGGACTAAACGGCATCATTATTGAGGGTATTCTGAACGGAACAGAGAAGGATATTCCTATTCTGACTTCGTTTAAAGCTAACGACAAAGAATATGCCGTTGAGGATATCTTCGGTGAGGCTTACGAGGCAACGCTGGAATTGTCTAAAGCAGAGACGATGATTAGCGCCGAGAACCCACTGAAAGAGCTCACAGCAGCTAAGGGCGAAATTGGTACTGTAACCTATGAAGGTACAGCTACTACTTGTAAAGTGACGATTCCCATGACAGCAGGTGAAACGCAGATGAACTACATTCTGAATGTCATACAAAAGCCAGACTTCACATTGAGCTATATTGATGTTGACGGTACTACAGTATTGAAGACACAGACAATTGAGAAGGATGCTACTATTGGAGCGTTTGCCTATGATATTGCCGACGTGACAGCTACAAAGGATGGGTACAAGGCTCGCGGATGGTTCAAACAAAACTATTTAGGTGCCAAGTTCACTACAACCGACGTCATCACAGCCGATACCAAACTCTATGCCATCCAGACCGAGATGGAAGTAGCCAGCCTCAGTCGCAAGTATGTGTACGATCTGACCGACCAGTATTTCTTCGATGAAGACCACGAAGGTTTCAACAGCATTGGTCAGGGTAAATGGCACGACAAACAACACGGCTGGGAGTTCAAACCAGGCGACAAAATAGAATTACTTGTAGGTCCGAAGGCCACAATAAACTTCTCGCTCTGTCAGTATTCACCTGCCAGCGCTACTATTGAAGCCAGCAACGGCAAGAGCATCAATGCAAAGGTTGATAATGATGGCGGTGCAGGTTCCATTGACTATGAGGGCGAAGGCGGCACACTGACGCTGACACTCAATGGTGGAGCCTATATCCATAACATTACTGTTTTCAACACAAGCGAACCAAACTTCACCAAACAGGGCGAATGGCTCATTGTTAAACAAGGCGATGCCAGCAGCCTGCTTGATGCCATCGAAATGGCCAAGGGTATTGAGAATGCCAAGATTTTCCTGCCTAACGGTACATACGACTTAGGTGAAACGATGAAGACCATCATCAGTGGTAAAAACATATCGCTCATTGGACAAAGTGCAGAGAAGACTATCATCGTCAACCATCCTCCTGTGGCCATGGAAGGTCTGGATAAGGCAGACCTGCTGAAGAACACTGGCGAGGGTCTCTACATGCAAGATTTATCACTGAAGAACGACTTGAGCTATGGTGGAAATGATGGACGTGCCGCCTCTCTGCATGACACAGGAACAAAGACTATCTGTAAGAATGTCTTCCTGCTATCGCATCAGGACACCTACTATTCTCATAAGGTTGGTGGATTGTATTACTGGGAAGGTGGCGAACTGCACGGAACAGTAGACTACCTCTGCGGTAATGGTAAGGTATACTTCAATGAGGTTAAACTGGTTAATGAAGTGCGTGGTAGTGCAACCATCACGGCCAACTCTGAACTCTACGTATTCAATAACTGTACAGTTGAGAATAATGCTGGCACCTATAACTTCGGACGTGCATGGAGCGATAACCCCGTATGTGTTTACCTGAACACAACCCTACTCGATGGTGGTGCGAAACTTGCTGCTACCCGATGGAATCTCAGTGGTCTGAACTGCGACTATAGTGTTGCAGGTGAATATGGAACAAAAGATGCTAACGGCAATAATATCACTCCTGATAAGAATGAAGTGACCTTCACAAAGCAGAACACCAAGATGAATACAATTCTGGATGCCAGCGCACTGCAAACATATTCTATAGAGAACGTGTTAGGCGATTGGGCTGCCACCGCACAGAGAGATTCACGTCAATTAGAAGCTCCTGCACATGCCAAATACGAGAACAACACCGTTACATTCGACATGACTGACAATGGTATGATAGCCTGTGCCTTGTTCAAGAATGGAGAGTTCGTTGCTATCTCCGACAATGGTGTTTTCAACGATGTCGCCATCGACCCAACGAAAGATGCACTCACCATCCGCACAGCTAACATCCGTGGTGGCTTCGGTCCCGAGGGTCCTGTTGCTGGTACAGCTGCCAACGTGAAAAATGTGCAAGTTGCAATTAATGAAAACAATGCTATTTACAACATGCAGGGTATGCGTGTGCAAAAAGCACTGAAGGGTCTTTATATCAGCAATGGCAAGAAGATTGTGATAAAATAGTCCTGTTTTTCGTATCATTTATCCTTAGGAGAC
>Ga0247608_10005639_pt1 | contig 13461 bp, 8 predicted proteins | sample 176DNAGHGlowgp2_FD_193490 | JGI IMG/M metagenome (GOLD analysis project Ga0247608, IMG submission 193490) | Sheep rumen microbial communities from Palmerston North, Manawatu-Wanganui, New Zealand - 1766 DNA GHGlow gp2 | ecosystem: Host-associated > Mammals > Digestive system > Stomach > Rumen ...
GCCATAGCCAATCTTCTGAATCCTCTTGCCGATGGTGATTTTGGTTACGTTCTGGCAACCGTAGAAAGCCGTACTCTCAATGGTAGTCACATGGTCAGGGATAGTAAGCTCTGTCAACCCCGAACACCCCCAGAATATGTTAAGTATTGATAATCAGCAATTTAAGTATTAAACGGTAGAAAAGTAGATTGGAGGTTATGGAATGAAAGAAATAAGATTTAGATTTAACGTATTTAACCTTCAGTAACGTTCCATTCAAGTGGAATTCATAATGTTCAATAGAGTTTATTGCATAGCCTATTATCAGAGAGATTTCATCAGATTGAGCGTATTGTTCCGTTAGGAGATGTCGCTGTTGTGATGGGTAGGTTGTGCAAGATACTGCCAAGTGCATCAGGCTTCTTAAATGTAGGTTACAAGTATAGCATAGAAACAAGTTGTGTGGTGTGTTCATCTACGGAACATTGACAGAGACTTTGAGACCCAGGCAAACCCTTGGTATCAAAGTCCTGTACACCAGGCCAGTTCTATGCCATCAACGTTATTCAGCCCCAACATCGCCGTTGACACATTTTCTTTCGCTGTACACTTTCAACTAATAGGCCACACCATGGTCTTCCTCCCATTGATTATGCCCATGCCGGGCAAACAAATAAGAGGGGTGCCCAATATGAACACACCCTCCTTATAACTCTATTTCTTGTTTAATTGATTAGGACTGATAATTTGCCGTTTGTGACACTTTCTGAGAACTTTTATCGTAAGTTCCTGTAAAGATCCCCACGTGTCCTTTCCCTTACGCGGTCGATTGATGAGCTCCGTCTGGAGTCGTTGCCTCTCTGTCTCTCTTCACGGGCCTCAAAGCCTCTGTCAATGTTTCTTCCCATAATTGTAATCTTTTTAAATGTTGTACACTGTTTGATTGTTCACACACTTGATTAGGACTGATTATTTACCGTTTGTGACACTTTCTGAGAACTTTTTATCGAAAGTTCTAAGTGTATTCTCGTCGTGATGTTGTATGCAATGCTGCGTAACCTATGTTCACTACGTGAGGTCTGTCTTGGTTTTGAACGTATTAGATTGAAACGTTATTTTTAGAAAAGAATGGCGATAAATTTGTTTATTCCACTAAAAAAGTGTAACTTTGTCCACAGTTATTAATATACATATATTATCTGATCTCACCTTATGTTCGAATTTTCTCGGCTAATACGTGTATTCATATCCTCCACTTTCCGTGATTTGACGGAGGAAAGGACCTACCTTATGAATAAGGTATTTCCCGTTCTACGTAATATGGCGAGTCAACGCAATGTGACAGTCGTACCTGTTGACCTACGATGGGGAATTACCAGTGAACAGGACGAGAAGATGACATACAGTGCCAAAGTTGTTAGCCAGTGTCTACATGAGGTTGATAATTCACATCCATTTTTCATTGGTATCACAGGACAACGCTATGGTTGGTGTCCCCGCACTGAAGAGCTTGGCGGAATAGATGTGCCGCAGTCTTCTCAAAAGTGGATATCAATGTGTCTTGATGGGGAAATGAGTGTTACCGAATTAGAAATGCAATATGCCGTATGGCGGAATCCTCAACCTGTCTATGCAGGATTCTATATCAAAGACTGTAAAGCAGAGCCAGATAGCCATGTTGCGCTGGAACGCTTGAAAAACACAATACGCAGGGAGGCAGACCACCATGGTTATGAAGTGCATGATTTTCACACACCTGAAGAACTTGGACAATTTATCACCGATGATTTCAAAAGACTGCTTGACTTACTCTTTCCCGAGGAAGAAAACAATCCCTTACAACGGATGAGAGCCGCCCAAAGAGCATTCTTGGCCAGCCGCCGAAGATGGTATGTACCAATAGAAGACTCATTTGCTCAATTAGATGCTTTTCTATATGGAGAAAACAACATAATGGCTGTTGTCGGCGATAGTGGTTTGGGAAAAAGTTCTTTGATGGCAAATTGGTTATCCAAAGTGATAGATGAAAGAAAAACAAAAACAGTTTATCATTTCGTATCCATTAATCAGAACAGAAGTCACTACCAGACTGTAGTCGATCATCTCATAGCCGATATCTGCGATCTTTACCAACTGCCCACCACCATAACTAACGAGGATGAGGATACTACTACACCCGACTCAGCGGCGACATCTCTATACAATCTATGTTTCAGCATACCACCAGACAAGCCTCTATTGATTGTAATTGATGGTCTTAATCAGGTGAGTGACGGTGAAGACAGTTACCTACTCAGATGGTTACCATATACCTTTCCATCACAGGTACATATATTACTGACCTCCACACCAGAAAGGGATATTATCCGCACGCTGGAGAAACGGGGTTGCAGTTTTATACATTTGAAACACCTATATAAACGGCTGCGACGTGAACTGGCAGAGAAATACCTTATTGCACATGGTAAAAGACTTGAACAAAAGTTCCTAAACAAAATTGTTGCTCATAAATGCAATTCCAATACTCTAATTCTACGTTCATTGCTGGATGAATTGATCTGCTTTGGAGATTTCGAACACCTTGAAGATCGAATTGACTATTTCCTTGCATCTGAGAACGCTGAGGATTTCTTTCAACGTGTGCTAACACGCATTGAAGATGAATTCCATACCCTACCTGTCAACCGTATACTGGCGCTGATTGCATTTTCACAAAGAGGAATGGGAGAGACAGAACTACAGGACATAGTGGGCGGAATACGCCCCATTGACTGGTCACAATTCTATAGTGTTGTTTCTAATATCACTATCATTCAAAGCGGACTCATAGGGTTCAGCCACCAGATGTTGCACAATGCAGCAATTATAAGATATGGTGATTTGGAGCAAGAGACAAGAGAATCCATCATTGACTTTTTTAAAGACACCCACCAGTCACGGGCATACGATGAACTTGCACACCAGTACTTCACTCTCCGGCAATTGCCTAATCTCTATAACTTGTTAAGACGATTCCCCGTATTTGAGCATCTATACACTTCTGGCGAACATCTTCTCTATACCTATTGGATTCTTTTAGAACATGAATACGAAAATAGCAATTGGGATACTGATGAATATAAAGGATTCTATAGTTTCCTTGGTCTTTATCCATGGACGGAGAAACAAGCTCACATCTTCCACCATTTAGGGATGTTCTATGATAAGTATTTCAACTATGACGATTTTGACCAATATGACCTTTTGTCTATCGATTTCTTTAAACGAGCTTACGAAATTATGCTGAAAAAAGTGGGTGAAGACAATATTGACATAGGGCACATTAGTCTCTCACTTGGATTGAAATTGATGCATGTAGAAAGATTCGATGAAGCAACGCATTATATTCACGAGGGCTTCAATAATTTGCAAAAACTACTTGGAGAGGATAACCCCATATTGGCAGACTATTATTGGCAGTATGGACTAGCAGTATTAGAACGTGAGAATGTAAGAAAGAGAGAGCAGGCATATACGAATGACAATAAATCCTATAACATCAGCCAAGCAATGGGATTTTTTGAGCTGGCATCTATTATATATAAGTATTTCTATGGCAATGATAATCTGGCATATGGCAATGTGTTAAGAAGCATGGGCATAGCCTACTTCAACGTCAAAGAATATAGGAAAGCCATAGACCTCGTTAAACAATCACTCGCTATACAACAGCGGTATCTAAGTGACAATGACATGCAACTTGGCCGTACTTATAGATTATTAGGAATCATACATAGTAGAACTCAATATCCAGAACACGATATCATTAACAGGAAGAAACTTGAGGAAAAGGATGTTGACTTAGCGTATGACTATTATCAAAAGGCAAAACAGATACTTATCGAATCCCTAGGTAGTCGTCATCAGCTCATCATAGAACTAAATGTAAACATTTTTAATGATGTTATACTGTTTTTTTTAAATGAAGGAGAAAATTTCCTCTATCTTATGGAAGAGGCACTACGAAAAGACAAACATGAACTAGCTGTGGAATACGCCAAATGGTCACTACATTTCTATATGAAGTACTGCAAACTCGACTGTAAATCACCCCGTAAGATTAAGAATGTACAGAAACTAAAAAAATTCCTTTCTGAAAGTAATTAGAAAAGTGTAACATTTATCCATTTTGATAATAACTATCGACAATAATCTATGGTATACATTTGACGCTTAGCTTTGACATGATTGACAAAGGAAGAGCAAGATACATATAAACAACAGATATGTCTGAAAGACGTGATACATACTTCACATCCGATATCGGCTGATTGTTAAGGTTGATGAACTCATTGCTTTCTCTTATTTTCTTTGCAACATCATTGCACCAATCCATAAAAATATCTAATACGTCTTTGCATCCCATTTCATCAAGATTTCGCATGGCTCTTCTTATTCCTCTTATATCCATAGGATTAAGTCCTATTAACCTGATAATAGGTGCTGGACATGCAATATCATAGATATTCACCCCAACGGAGCAGTAATAGCCAATTAATTCAAAAAGTGCATCTAATGCTTCTTTCTTATCAATACTTCTTCCTGTAGAATTTAGAACAGAAAGATATTCTGTAATAGTAAGCCTTGATCGATCAATTTGAAACTCTGGATGATGAGCAAGTCTCCTACAGACGAAATAATAGTTGTCGCCATCCGAAAAATAATCTTGATTCTTGAACACGTATTCCTCTGGGAAGTGTCTGATGATGGACCATGAACATTTTGTTTCATGATATTGGTTCCAGAGAGACTCAATGACAGGGATAAAACAATCATCCCAATGTCTGAGAAGTTTCGCATAAGCCCATGCTCGATCTGTCTTGCCAGAAGACAAAAAAGCATAAAGAATACGTTTTTGTACGCTCCAGTCCAAATAATCGAAACGCGCTTTAATCTCCTTTCGTGCTTCTTCAACCTTTCCACTCTTCTTATTTATGAATCGTTTGAGCAGAAGGGCTGATGATGTATTCCTCTTTTTTGTGTAATATCTCATATGGACTAAATATTATTAACAAGATACTCCCGTAGTTTTTCTAAAGAGATTTCCTCCAGAGATATTTTATACTGAGACTCATCAACCATTTTTTTCTGAGAATAGTTATACTTTTTACTTCGACAAACGATGTCGTTCTTTCCGTCACATTTATCATAAGAAAGAGATTTAAGTATAGTTCCCCATTGGCTTATAGTCTCGTCTTTAATTAAATTGCCACGAACATAAGTTCTTTTTTGGATGTTTTCATCAGATTTTACCCATGTATACACCAAGGTATCACCTTTCTCCACGCAATCAAGCCGTGCCAGACTATTACCATTTTCTGGAGAAAAAGCCTCGAAGGAGTCAAGCCGATTATTCTTATATACCATATGAGCGATCCGATTATATCCAAGATAAAGAGCCTCAGTCCAAGTTCCTGTGCTCTTTGGCTCTCTTACGCTAAATTCTACATTGAGGGCATCGTTGCCTATCAGCGTAGATGTGCTTAACCCTGCCATTTCATAAATTCTGAAAGTTATTTCACCACCTTCATGACAAACTATTTCTAGATTGTTATGTGGATTATAGACCCGACGGACATGTCCATCAGAATAGTACTCAAACACATAATTGACAATAGCGGAATCATACAACGAACATTTAGTAAGACGATTTACTAAAATAAATAAGCCATCATCCTCGCCATATTCGTTAGATGACTGTTCGGTATGTCCAAAAGTATCTCCGACATAAAGTCTCATCAACTTCCCTTCATTATCATAATCCCAAGCAGCAAAGGTATAGCCACCACAATATGTATATCCTTCTTCAAAGACTTTGCGCCCTTTGTAGTCATACGCATATCTTTTTGCTGTCGATGGTGACACATAAGAGTAATCTGTTACTATGTAACTGCCTTCATTATAGCATAATACTCCCGACTCAAGAGTGTCAATTTGAACATTCTTTCGTTCCGGTTCTAGTTCCCAATGTTCCTTGTTAGATGTATTCGAAGATGCGTTATAATTCTTACATGACACATTATACATACATGACAATATGATCGCCAAGACTAAAACCACTTTTGTTCTGTTACTTTCTGTCATAACCATAATCATTACTGTTTAGGATTGTAGATAAGTTTTATTGATGTAATTCAGAATCTTCTCCATTGTCATAGCGACTTGTCCATCCCAATGTGCATCTATGTATGGGTACTCTGTATAGATGTTATATTCATTACAATGCCATGTAAGCTGAACACCATCTGGCATATAAACGTAAACCAAATAGTTGGCATTCTTCCCAGTTTCACAGTTAACTCCATACTTCCACTCGACTTTGTTCAAAATCTCGGATAGTCTAAGGAGTAATTTTGTCTTGCGTTCATAGATTTTCCTACGATGCCATCCATAGTGAAGTTTTGCTGAGAGATTTGCATATTCGGTTTCTAAAAGCAGCAAAATCGCTTTGACCTCATAATTATGGGATTGCTTGGAGAGTTTTTTCATATTACTGATGACCTTCCTAAGTCCTATACCGCAAGCATCCTTTTTGAAGGATTTCAGTTTCATTATACTGGTCTCATTCTGTTTCTTGCTCACATTATTACGCTCTTTTCTATTTTCGAGTGCTTCCTCAATCTTCTTCTTTACAAGTGGATTATAGGAATCTTTGAGCATCATGCGTATTTCCCACTGAGTATAACCATACAGTGAGAGTGCGTCCGCTTCCTTCTTATTCTTTTTGTATCTGTTAATCACAGTTTCATCAGACACTTTACCGTTCAGCCAGTCGTTTTTTAATTTCTTTCCGACGCCTTCTAAAATAGCTGTTTCCATATCATTTTATTATTAGTTTGACATTTTTATCATCACGGATTTGGCCCCGCTTTATTGGTTTGGGTACAAAAAATCCAGTTTGTTTCAATTATTTCAGAAGAAATGAGAATGAATTATCACGTAACCGATAATTCAGGACGGAATGCAAACTCCTGTCACAGCCGATGGCGCAGGTAAGAGTCTGGATGGATCCGTCTCCTTGCCACATACCAATTGCCTCCCACCTTCATTAAGTTCCAACCAAATGTCAGGCATCTGTGAAGAGTATTCCTCATCCTTCAGACTACATTGTATACGAATCAGAGAACGCATCTTGATTGCTGGCTGTAGACAGTAATCGTTGATCTGTTGTAGAATCTCTGGATTCTCCCAAATCTGTTCCTTGGATATTATATCAGGCAAAAGGAGTTTCATAAATGCCGTAGTCAGTTTATACACTGCTTTTACGTCACGCATATCAGCGTCTTCTCCAAAAGTTATAATATCCTTTACCATAGCTTTGTAAACAGGTTCGAAGCGTAGTTCATGAAGCAGGGCGTCAAAAAACTCTGCATCAAGCGACGTACCTGTTATCTGACAACCGACAGTGAGTCTTGGCACCCTCCAGCCTTCAATGAAACCGTGAAAACGATCCATCAGGGCACTGTCCTGAAAGAATTTGGGTAATGCCTTATATATCTTTCTGCTACGTGGAAGACCATTCTGTCCCATCTCAAGATTGCCAGCCAAAGCCAAAGAGCACTCCGAAGTGATTATCTGACCTGCAACAGTGACTTTTCCTGCTTCAAGATAGTTCTTCAAAGAACTCTGCAATTCACGATTGCTCTTGCTGTCGTAATTGTTGGCCTCATCAATGCACACGGCATCACTTTTGACTATAGGACCATACATACCACTTTTGATGTTATAGAAGAGTTGTGCGCGTGACGATGAGCCGTTGTCAATTTTTGAAATATGCTGGCTAACATTGTTCATGACGTGCGACTTACCCGTACCTTTCGGTCCAAGTTCTATAATGTTAAGATTCGGCTCTACAAGAACCAACAACCTTTTTATAACTGCCATTTTTTCTTCTTTATTCTTGAAAAAATCAGGATTATATTTCATGTCTGCAAGCAAGAAATCAAGACGATCTTCCATGTCAAAATTCGCAATCCGATTACGGTAAATGTCCTTGTGGACCTTATAGGGTTTGAAGGCCTTATAGTTTGTCATCAGAACACTGCCCGTCTTATTGTCTTCCTGCGGACGTATATACTGAAGGGTCAGCTCCCCCCAGTGTTCCCCTTCGGAAAGATCCTTCCTGAAGTCCTCATGAGCAAGGAGTACGTCATCGACAAATACTCCATCATTCATTCCCGCATCGGGGATATTTACTTTTACTTTTCCCGTTTTAAGGTCAGAGTTGATGACAAAGCGTACTAGAACACGGATTGATTTTTCCGCCATCAGGCGTGCCCTCAGTTGCGTCATGTCACGAGGAATGGCCCTGGACAAGAAGTCTTTCAGCCCCTCCTTGTTAACTTCATTATTAGAGAGACGGAATCCCCTAATGATGACATCCTTCACATACGGCGGCAGATTGTAGCCGTCGAAAAGGCTCTCGTATTCCGGATTGTTCATACTACTACAATCTGGGAATACTGTTTCAATTTTTCTACTTATCGTATTCATAACTTCAATTATTTATAATGGTTCTATAATATCATCTGAATAGGGAAAAATCAATATCCATTCCTTTTTCCTCATGCGAATCATTTTCTAACCCTTTCGCTTCTTTTTCCACGGGTATTTCTTTTAAAGACTCTGTAATTTCTGTTTCTACAACTTCACATTCTTCAGTCTCTGTTTCTTCCTCATCCTTAGCTGCAATCTCTTCAATCTCCACCTCTTGAGTCCCTGTTTCTCGGCTTCCCCAAACCACATTTTGAAATATATCATCTGCCTGTTCTTCCGCCGCTATTGTATATAGGATCTTTGTTAACCAACTTTTATCGTCAGCATAGCGAGTTGTACCGTCAAAAGAAGATAGCAGCAGACTCTTCTGACCATGTCCAACCAGTAGTTCCTTTCCATCGGCAGATATTTTCAATGTGTGTTGAAAGCAGAATATCCACATCAGAAGTCTCTTTAACCACATGCGGTGATGCTGTTGTTCTGGACAATGGCTGCTGGTAGGATTTCCTAGCTGCTCATAGCCTTCATGACGAAGTTTCAATTCGAAGGCAGGGTCACGATAGTCGAGAGTTATAATCACGTCATCTTTGATGACAATCTTGTCAGAGAAAGCCATTTCTTTATAGAAACTGACGAGCAGGAGTGTCCATCTCTTCTGTATCCATTTGCAGATTTTTTCAGTTGCTTTCATCGTAATATGGTGTTATGCCTGTCAATAATAAAATTCAGCAAATCGTTGGGAACAAGCACCAGCGAGTCGGCTTGTGTATATAAGTGAATGGTTACATCTTCACCTGTCTCTTCATTCTGACAATCTTGGTCAGAGTGTATGTTCATAAACTCCTTATCATTTAATGGTGTTCTGTGGAACTGCGGCAAGTGAGGATTATAGCTCAGGAGAATCGTCCCCTTCTTCTTCTCTATCTGAATCATACCACCAAATGTCTCATATAGTCCCTTAATCAACGAATCAGTGTAGATTGTTGTCTCAGAAGGTTCTATACCCTCATAATCCATTATTTCACTGCTGACAAGCTCTTCAGTTGAGGGCTGCCAAAAAGCAATGACGCACATCGCAGTCAGCATAATAGAAATCAAAAACACTTTCCTCATGTCCATATTTCCTTTAATTGTTGGATATCATATATTCACTAAAACTTCTTGAATTGATAACTTCTCTAACAATTTCTCTGACATTCTTCAGAGAATTATTTTTTGTTCTGAAGTATATTATCACAAACTTCGCTTCTCCTAGTCTGGCGGTCTCGAGTGCATTCTGTGATAATAAAACTGCCAACATCCGGTCGTCGCCTACTGTTTCTGTACTGCCCAGAGTTCCTGTCTTAGCATAAATATGAGGCCATAAATCACTTATATTATGTATGGATGCCGTACCATTGGCAGCACAATCCCTCATAGCAGAAAACAGGATACGGCAACTCTCATAGATCAGCGAGTCAGGTACTCCCTTCTGATTTCTAAAGAGCTTAGTAAACTGTTTCTCTCTTGGAACTAAGGCACATGTAAAATCGCTCTTTCCTGAGCAAAGTTTGCCATAGAGTTCAGCCATTAAGATCGGTGTCAGGGAATATGCCTGGATTGATCCTGTACAGAGCCGCTGGAGCCTTGTGGCAGGTGTCATTGTCTGAAGTTCCTGCTCGTTTAGTACTGCACTGCGCATGTTGATAAGTGGGAATATCTTCTTACTATCATCTGTGGTAAGCTTTCCAAGGAAATCATCATGGGCATGCGTGTCACCAAAGCCAAAGTTTTCTTGCAGACAATATGACAAGTATGACTCACTGACATTTCCTGTTGGACGGTTCAGCCCCAAGCGGTATGGTCCGAAGAAGATTTTTGGAATGTCGGATTCCGTCGCGTCATGGAATAGGTCGTCAATTATAGTGCCGCAACGATTCGTGAGCATAGTCAGCAGAGCTGCATTATAATAGTTTGACGACTGGCTTAGATATTCGCTGAAAGAAACAAGTCGGTCATCTCCTCCTGTCTCATCTCCCACCAGTGACTCAAAAGGCCAGTTCGGTTGAAATTGAGCACCTGCGAAACGCGTTGTTCTATAGAAACTTTTTCCGCTTTTTAAATCCGTTCTGATATCAACGCCAGGAGACAGACCCAATGACTCCATATTGAATTGGTCGAATCTTAATCCAAGCATAGAAATAGCACTCGCCGCAATTATCGGCTTGAGGCTTGATCCGACTCCAGGATTCATGACATCCATATTCAGATTCTTGATGAGTGATTCTTCATCTTTACCGCCTAACTCACTCAACATTCTCTGATTGTCAAAAATTTTTTTATTATTGGGGTCTACATTCGCAGAAAGGTTGTTCTGGCTCATCGTCAGTACTTCGCCTAAGCCATTGACAACTACAACCGACGATGTCATGTTACTTCTTTTTAGCCAATCATTAATATGCTCTTGTAGCTTGCCATCCAACGTTAAGGTGATGTTTTCTTGACTTTTCAGCGTATATCTCGCAGCCGATATTACATTTCTCAACCAGGGGTCTTTGAGCGAGTAATATGTCCGACTTTTGCCATTTACACACATATCTCTCACCAGTTTCCTATACTTTCTGATGGTTTCTCTTTTTGGTTGCCAACCATCAGGCATATTCGTGTTGGCATTGGTTGAAGGTTCTTCTACAGTTGTTGCATATTTCTCAATTATATTACCGTGCCATGTTCCTTTGGTAAAATAAGGCATCTCGTAACTCCACTGATATTCGTTTACCCGCAACTGATAGCCAGCTTTGCGATCTAATGTCAGATAAATCAGTGTGTTGGCTTTGTTGTCATATTGGCGTTTCTCCACGAAATACTTGACAATTGACTTGCCCAATATCGACATAGAGCATGTGGCTGCTTCCAGGTCAACTTGAGCAGTCAGCGCCTGCCAAATGTGACTTACATCCTGACCATTGTGCAGTTCCTCTCTTGGCACATTGCAGTTCTTCAACAGTTCATTCAGAGGTGCCAGTTCCTCCTGCACCTGTTTGAGGGCTTTTCTCCCAGAGAATGCTGCAGGGGTAGTTCCTTTTTCAAGTGGCGAAAAAGCATAAAGCACACCACTTGTAAATAGTAGCACGATAATTAACCATTTTGCCGTCTTTGGCGAGCATACATGTTCTGTACCTTCGTTGATAGCCAGTTCCGCCTCATCGTCAGGTTCTTCATCAGATTCTTCACTTCCATAGGTCAGGTAGGCTATCAAGAATGCCTCAAACAGCAGCTTCGTTTTGCCCATCGTTAACAAGCTGAAGTCCTGCCCCACGAACAGAGCCCAATTCAAACATCCGCTAAACAGCGTATATATGGTTTCCAACAATATGAAGAGTGCCACTCCATACGCAAGGAACTTGTGACGGCTGGATTCGTCACGCCTACAACATACCATCACAAACACAATTGTCAGTAGAATCGAATAGAGAACAGGATAGAGGGCCGATACTTCCAATACAAAATGCCTCGATGCCAGTACGTCGCATAACTGTGTTTCATATTTGACTATTTGAGCAGAGTGTGGTTGGATTTGATATATACCATCCTCAAACACACGCTGTTTGCCGTGTTTCAGATTCTCATTAATAAACCACGCGTTTTGTGTAGCAGAAAAGACTGCTCCTGTTCCATGTAGCGGTGTATTGGATAGCGTTGTATTCAGAAGCAACTCATTGGGATCCGTCCCGGCTATGGATTCAGATCTATAAATGATATTTTCCTTTTTCTCCAAAACCTTGCTGCCTCCAAAGCTCATTAGAGAGCTAATAAAGAGAACACACCCTAAAGCTGTTGCTATCCATTTTATCCTCCTCACAAACCCTGCTACCCATAGTGCAAAAACAATGAGAACGCCGATGACTGTAAGGAAGCAGAAAGCATACCCAGGGTTCTTATATATGATTAATACGGCATATTGCGGAATAAAAAGCAGCACAATAAGGCATAAAACAATAGGTATGCGAACCCAAAGGAGCGCATCACGCCACCTGGATATCTGATTAGTACTCGAAATGTAGAGAGAACAGACATATAAAATCCAGACCAGACAGAATTCTATGAAAATGATGGCATAGCCTGGATCACCGATTCCAATGGACACTAAAGTAAGTATAAAACTCAAAAGATGATAGCGCAGGCGATATTCATTTCTGATTCTCAAGCAATAGTACTGGGCTGCGAAGAACAGCAGCATAGGGATACAGATGTTGGTAATCACCTTGTCAACACCCAGCCAGTGCATCGCCATGCATACCACCATCGCAGCGAAGACCATTCTAAGTCTTTTCATAGCCAATTCAGCATCATTTGTTGAAAAGATTACCTTCAGCCATTGGGGTGTCCAGTTCGATATCCTTCTGAAATAAATAGTTAGAACTGCCGCCAATATAATGACCACAACCGTCTGGTACAGGGGATTATCCATAGGCCTGCTTATTACTGATGACCTATATATTTGATATGTATATTCATCTGCGTTCAGAGGCGGGTAATAGGCCATTCTCATCACATCGTAGATACGCCCCACCATACCACAAATAAAGAACAACCAAACACACAACATGCTGGCAGCAGATGTAGGACGACCGCAGAATAGCATCACAAGGACAAATACAAACATCACGACCACTATTACCATGCACCATCTCGGCTTTACGGTATCCCTCATGTCATGAATTGACAGACTCCATCCCTGTGCTGTCAGACTCTTTGAGTCTACATCCAGCACGGCATTTAATGGCTGACGGAAGTCCCCTACTGTATATGTAATCGTTCCAGAGAAACTCAGATTCAAGTTGCCTTCTTTGTCTTCGAAGTGGAAAGCAGCATTCACATCGTCTGCCATAATCTGATCAATGTCAGTGCTAATCACAGCCTTTTGCCTCTGTCCGGCATCTTCAGGACTGTGTTTGGGGAAATTCA
>Ga0247608_10005640_pt1 | contig 13461 bp, 9 predicted proteins | sample 176DNAGHGlowgp2_FD_193490 | JGI IMG/M metagenome (GOLD analysis project Ga0247608, IMG submission 193490) | Sheep rumen microbial communities from Palmerston North, Manawatu-Wanganui, New Zealand - 1766 DNA GHGlow gp2 | ecosystem: Host-associated > Mammals > Digestive system > Stomach > Rumen ...
TGTACTATTTGAACTGAACTTATACCATTATTCAGAACAATCACAGAAGAAACGCCTTCCAGTCGGTTGTTACTTTATGCCGTTCTACATAGACCAGGATTCTGGTTGGCAACAACCTTGGTCATCTTTTATACAGGTGGGTAATGAGCAAGTGAAGCGCAACGTGATGCTGTATTTTACAGGCGTTATCAATTATGACTATTATCTCTCGAGGTCACGCCTCTTGTCGTTGCAAAATGAGTATAGAAAGTGGAAAAACGAGAGAACCATTCAGAATAACTTTATCTCGATAATCAGGGATAAACTGAACTCACATAATATGATATCTTTGACAGAAGAGGCTTTCAAAGAGGAAATAGATTCATTTGTGATAAAGATACAAGACCTTAAGGAAAAACAGAACAAAATACTTAAGGAAATGGAGGAACTCTATTTTGATAAACTTTTCAAAGAAAGTCGGATTGCATCATTGCACGCGAATATCAAGGCGATAGAAGAGGACTTCAACTATGCCATTCAACATGAGGACATGTTGATATGCCCAATCTGTGGAGCCCAAACAGAAAATACTACGCTGGCACGTTATGGGATGAATGTTGATAAGGAAGAAAGCCGTGAGTTGATAGTAAAATATAAGATGGAACTGGACGAGATAAAAAAGAGGATAGAACGGGTAAACAAGAAATCAGAAGACTTGAAAAAGCAAATTGAAGAGATAGAGACCCTTATAACCACCAAAAAAGAGGAATATACTTTGAAGGAATACCTTGACAATAAAGTAATCGAGAAGTTACAAATGCTTTTCGAAGAAAAAGAACAGGAGTTTGAAGGGAATTTACAGCGCGTGGAAGACGATATAAAGGAAGAAGAGGATAAACTAAAGTCACTTAAGGGGTACAACCGTCTTAAAGTGATATTGGACGATTTCAATGCTTGTCTAGGCGGTTATTCGAAGGAACTTGGAAGTGCTTTCGATAAGAGAAAGCCTCATGGTTTAGGTGAAAAGATTAAAGGTTCTGGTAGTTCCCACCCCAAGGAAACATTAGCGTACTTCTTCTCGTATCTGACCATTATGCACAAATATAGTACACCTATCATGTTACCAATTGTAATAGATGAGTTCAAACAAAACGGGACCACAGACCAGAGTATTGGCAAAATGATAGGCTTCGCCATTAATCATCGTCCAAACAATGGTCAAGTTATTTATTCAGTGTCGGATGATTACAAAGCGTCAGGTAAGAATGTTATGACCGTTGAGCTAGAGGGAAATTCTTTGATGAACGAAGATGATTATACCTCAGTGAGGAGCGAGATTGACGATATTCTGAATAAGAATTTCAAATTGAAATGAAGATTTTAGTAATGCAATATCTCACAAAAGAGTAAAAGTACAGCATAAACAAATGAATCAAGTGTTGGTCTCAAGCCGTTTAGTACATGCACACTGACTGCCTAATGGGTTTGTGGAGTGTGGGCCAGGGCAGGTGCATACGAGGTTGGGGGGAGGATGATGAAGGGGTAGGGAATTTAAGAAACAAATCTGACGCAAATCTGTAATTAATAATGGGCGGCTGGTCCTTATCGGATGGCCGCCATAGGGTTCCGTACTTGATAGATCAGAGACGTAAATTCCCCAAAGCCACCTAATGGCACCTTGTAATCAAGAACGGTGGCATCCGAGTGGTGGATGATGACGGTAAGGTGATTTACACTACTGATAGTGTTTGGGGGTTTTGTGGGTAATTGTTTTGGCCGCGATGGAAGTGAGGATTTGATATGACACAAGACGAGGCATTGCTGAATAGTTATCAGGAAGTGACGGAGTGCTTCGAAACGAATTATTGCAATCCTTTACATCACAACCCAGTAGAACGAGGACTCTATATCAATTCGCTGAAACAAAACAGGAAAATGTTTAATGTTGGCAAGATGAAGGAAGAGAGGTTGGAGCTGTTTTTTGGAGATGCTGGATCTAATTGAAGAGAATGAAAGATTAAATCAATATCAATAAACTAATATATGCATTTGTCTTACTTGTATGTAGAGTCATTTTATGTGCTTAAGAATATTGGGCTGTCATTTGACCATCGGTATTTTTTTGTCATTAATGATGGTGTACTTCATATCTCCAAAAGCAATACCATACCAGAAGGGTTTTGGGAGAATGGTATCTATTCTCTCACTGCTATCATTGGCAACAATGGTTGTGGTAAAACAACGGCAATGCTTTTGATGAAGCAATTGTTTGTTGAGGGTTCACCAAGGCAAGAAGATGCGAAAGTACTTATCGTATACGAACAACAAGGGGATTTTTACATTTATAATACTACAAATATTAAGGTTACGACGGCTGACGGGTTAATTATGCATACCACACAAAGAAGAAATACCATTGAAACACTATACTATTCAGGTCACTTCCAACCTTATACAGGAGCAGAAGGCGAGATGCAGTTATCCGGGTGTTACGAAGCATCCGATGCCTGGCTCATGATTAAAGACTTGCAGGATTATGCAAATGTGGATACACTCCAATTAAGTTCACCACTTTACAATCATTTGCTCGCTTACTATGCCCAAAATAACTATCGTATTTGTGAGATCCTGGCATTAAAGGGGCTTGACAAATTGTTAGAAACTGTCAGACTTCCACGTTATATTCAGTTCGCACCTAACAGGGGTGGCTGGAATGCTATTAGGTTGGATAGGATGGGGCGTTATAAGGTGTTGAATATTCCACCAGAACGACTTACGACAAAGACATTAAAGGAACAAACATTAGAACGTTTTCTGTATTATGATATTCTCAATCTTATAGCGGAAGACAGAGGTAATCAAAAAGAGCTAGAAGTGTTCCTAAAAGATTGGATTCGAACAGATAAAAGTGATGGTGTTATTAATACTTTCGAACAAAGGATAGCGCAAGTGCATTTTACAGATGATACTCTTCAGGTTTTGCAATCATTGAAATATGTGATTGGGAAACTGGTGGCTATTTGTGACCACGACAAAACAACAGGCGTGTTTTATATTGACGTTAGGAAAGAAGAAAATAAGCAAAAGAAAATGATGGAAGAAATAATGAGAAGCCCATTCTTCCTAACCGCCAAGTTCTTTGATATTTTTTATAGTCATGCGCTGGGTGTGAATACAAGGCTTAGTTCCGGGGAACTTGAACTGTTGAACTTGTTGTCAAGACTCTATTATGGCATTACGCTTGCCCCCATGAAAGTGGGCAACTTCTATTCGCCACGGTTATTATTATTGGATGAGGCTGAAATAGGTTATCATCCAGCTTGGCAGCGTCAATATGTGAATGTGCTGAATGAGTTTATGAAATATATGCAAGTGAAGTCTGGCGTGGATTTCCAAGTTGTAATCACCTCTCATTCACCTATCATTCTGAGTGACATGCCTGCTTGCTGTGTAAATTTCCTAAGAAGAGACGGAGACGTAACAACACAAATTACTGATGAAAAGGAATCTTTTGGCGAGAACGTTTTTAATCTGTACAGACGGGCTTTCTTTATGGAAGATGGTTTGATTGGGGCGTTTGCCAATAAGAAGATAAAACAAGTCGTAAAGGATATTGAGAAGGGGTTAGTTACTGAAGATACCCGAAAAACAATAGCTTTGGTTGGTGATGACCGAATCAGGTCATATCTGCTCAATAGAATAGTTGGACAGAATATAGACTCTGAGATCGCTTACCATGAAGCGAAAATACGTGAACTTAAGATGAGACGGCGTAAAGATGAATAGGATATTTGGAGATAGGACTGGAGTGGACGGGGTTTTGCATAGCCTGGATGAGATTTGCGACTTCTTGGCTGGCAAGATTGAATCAGCAATTAGGGATAAACTAGTTGATAAGATTCTTACTTTGAGTGGTGCTGATCAAATCTTGGCTACGGAAATAAAGGACGAACTACCCAATTTGTTGAAAGCTGATGTCTTGGAACTAAAGGATTATGCAAACCACTTTGATATAAACTATCCTAGCCGTTTTTATGAGAAGCCGGATGGTCATTGGAAAAGTACGAAGTTGGGTGCTGCAATTCTGGAAGCTTTCAATTATAAAAATTATAGGGAAACGGTTTTGGTGGAGGTGGCAAGAATGCTGAATGTGAAGACCTGCCCTTATTGCAATATGCACTATACGCTATATTCAAACGAGGAAGTTCAATTAAAACAAAATACTAAAACCGTAGGGTTAACAAGGTTTCAGTTTGACCATTTCTACGATAAGCTTCATTATCCCATGCTGAGCATGTCGTTTTATAATCTGATACCCTCATGTGCAGTCTGTAATCAGGGGAAGTCGGCCAAAGCATTGTCCCTGTCTTATCATCCATATTATTCGGACATCCGCAAGCAATTCCACTTTGAGTTAGCTGATCCGTTGGGACCATATACTGCGGCACGTGTGAATGACGAAGTAAAGATAGAACTGGTTCTGGAAAAAGGTGTGAAGCAGGAAGAATTTGACGAATATGTTAGCACGTTTCACCTGAAATCGCTCTATGGTCGTCATGGTGATGTAGTACAAGAAGTGTATGATAAAGCGTATGAGATGCCATACTATATGAATCCCGCGAACTTTGGCTTTTTAAGTGACAGGGATGCAGATTACTTGAAGCAGTTGTGGATGGGGAACTATGTTGATGAATGTGATATTGAAAAGAGGCCGATGGCGAAGTTTATACAAGATTTGTGGCGGCAGGCAAAAGGAGAGATATAACAATCTGAAGTTACATGTTGGAGTTTGATCAATATTTAAACTGGTGTGATGCCATGTATAACAATTCGCCACATTGCCAATGTGGAAATAGTTGTACCAACCATGATTATTGTCAAGGGCAGCAAACAAATTGTTATGCATGTATTCAACGTGTGCATCAATATTGGAATGCTTCAATACATTACAATTGCGATAAGATGGTTTTATACTATGTGTTAAAGCATGGTTACCGTTTTGGGGCAGAAGTGTTTTATCAGTTACAGAGAATTCAAAATGTATTGGATAAGTATAATGATATTTATGTGGTTTCTATTGGTTGTGGGCCGTGTACAGAATTATTTGGCGCTCTCAATTTTTGGAGGTCAATGAGAAAGAATGATGCCACATTTCACTATACAGGTTTTGATACGGAAGTTTTGTGGAATCAAATCATGTCACAGGTATGTAGCTATTTCACTGTTGCTGATGTTGGAACTGTAAATGCTGATGCTTTTCCGTATTTATACTCAAATCAAGATAGGGTTGATGTGCTGATTTTGAACTATATGCTCTCTGATATGAGGAAATTTAGAGCGGTTGATTATCAAACGTTTTTGGCGAACCTATTAACACTTATTCAGCAAAAACAACCAAGGTTTATTTTTATTAACGATATATATTTGAAAATCTCATTGGCAGCTTCTACTGAATTGCTTGATTTTTTGTCATCAGCTGGAATTCAATATCGGTATTATGCGTGTCAATACCATTCTCTAAACACATTTATTGGGCAATACGGTGACATCATTCCTAAACAACCCTTTAGGATGACAGATCCTCTGATAGTGAGTAAATACAATCCGTTCAGTGAAGTTAATAGTATTCAGACAATAATTAGATTTCAATGATTCTTAGTGTAAGCCGTCGAACTGATATACCTGCATTTTACTCAGAGTGGTTTTTTAACCGCTTGAGGGAAGGGTTTGTGTATGTGCGTAACCCGATGAATATTCACCAGGTTAGCAGGATCGTGCTTTCACCTGACGTTATAGATTGTATTGTTTTTTGGAGCAAAAACCCCCAACCCATGCTGTTGCGGCTTGATGAGTTGAAAAGTTACATGTATTATTTCCAATACACAATAAACGCATACGACAAAGGATTGGAAGTAGGAGTGCCAAAGAAAGATGGGGTAATCAATACGTTTAGGAAACTATCGGAAATCATAGGTTCGAAAAGAGTGATATGGAGGTATGACCCCATATTACTTACTGAACAGATGGATATAGATTATCATTTACGTTATTTTGAGGAAATAGCAAAGCGGCTTGAGGGTTACACTAATGCTTGTGTCATCAGTTTTGTTGATCTCTATAAAAAGACTCAAAACAATCTTAAAGAAACCGATGCCCGTGAGCCATCGCTCAAAGAAATGTTGGAACTGGCCGCCAAGATGTGCATTATTGCAACGAAGTACGGAATGAAAATCCAAACCTGTGCCGAGGAAGTTGCGCTTGAATCGGTAGGCGTGAAACATGGTAAATGTATCGATAATGCCTTGATAGAGGATTTGCTAAATGTTAAGTTGGTGGTGAGCAAAGATCCAAATCAGCGCAAAGAATGTGGGTGTGTGCAGAGCATTGATATAGGAGAATATAATACTTGTGCCCATGGTTGCAAGTATTGCTATGCCAATTTCAGAGAAGAGGTTGTGGCTCGCAACCGTGCCATACATAATCCCAATTCACCATTGCTGATAGGCGAGATTAGCGAGAAGGATGTGGTTATGGAAAGAGAATTGTTTACATTTATCAAGACACCAGAGGCATTCACAAAAGGTGATATTGTGCAGTTAAAGCATCCAGAAAACTATAAGAAGAATAGTGACGTGCATGGATACGGCATTAATCTGTATAGAATAGTGTCGCTTAATGGTGACAAGGTAAAACTTGAGGATGTCGAGCAAGAGTTGTCTCTGAGTGAATTAATACCCGTTGTAACCGATGGCGTTGAAGACCGCTGGATTTATTATGATCCAATAATCGCGGCTTCCATTGTGTTCCCGGGTGAACCTATTCCAATGCATCATACCGATTACTCCTATTACATGGATGCTTTTGAACGGAACTATGAAGGGAATAGAACGTTAAATGAGTTGGTGAGGAAAGAACATTTGGTGTATGTGCATGAGATTCAGCATTACTTTCGTAAAAAGTTCCACAATGATTGGTTGAAGATTAATGATGATAAGCATGAAACAAGAAGCAATTGATCAAATCCATCTCTGCCTGAATGAACTACAGATGATTAAGCAACTGTTAGATTCGAAGGTTGCTGACGATTTCTGCAGTAGACTGTTGGGTATTTATGTGATGATGCGGGTGGATGATATAACTAAAATATGGAGCCACCAGATTCCGAGAACTGATATGGATAGGCACTTGGTTGATGGTGTGAAAAACCAATATAACCAAGGTTTAAGAGCGGTAAGAGATAAGCTTGGCGCTCATTATCAATCCCCTAATGGAAAAGAGGATTTGTTTGAAAGTGTGCAGATATTCAAATCTATTGATTACGCCAACACAACCTGCATGATAGATGCCATAATGGAGGTTGAAGGAAAAATAGAGGGTAAGATTATAACAGTTGGTGGCTTTCGGGAGATGAATGACTTCGATACTGCCAAGGAAGTCCTTTCTACGCTTTATACTGATGACCAGGCCTATCTGACCAATGGTGCTCTTGATGTTTTCGGAATGAATAAAGGTTCGATGATTGCTTGTTCCGGTCCGCAGGTAAAAGGTCAATACTTGAGAAGCATAGAGTTGATGGTTGAAACCGTACAACGGTTATTGGAAAGAAAGTATGTAGCCATAGAAGCGGGAAGGATGTTTAAACGTATGTTTGTGAGCGTTGTTTATAACTACCATGACAACCTGATTACTAGAAAAGATATTAAAGAAAATGCAGCTCAGTATGAGGAGGGCTTTGATATCCAATTTAAAAGCCTAATCAAAGCTAACGATAATAAGGATATTCTTGAGACCGCCTTTGATAAGTTTGAATCTATCTATCAGATTGAACCAGTAATTCGAAAGTATCGTGATACAAGAAACAAGGCATGTGCTCATTTGGATGAAGACAGCACTGTTGAAAAAATCAACGAATTACTGGATGCTTTGAATGTAGAAGAGTTAAACAAGGCATACGGTGATATGCTTAATATGTTCAACTTTATCTGTAAGAACGTTTTTCTTTTGAAGTTCATAGCATTACCCGCGCGATTTCCTGTTTATGGTTCTCAATTTGTAACAATTGAGAATAATGAGAACTTTTACGGTGAAGCAATGGAGTCATTATTACCCGAAAAGATGACTTGCTTGGAAATAATGCGATCAATTAGAAAAAGAGGTGAAAGATTTGATGAGGCACGTGATGCTCTGGGCAAGAATTTGATGTCAAGGGATGAGGAGGTTTATAAAGAAACAATTGAAGCTATAACTCAACGTTTGCAAGAAGGGTCGGTTGCAGAAGACGAGTTGTTGGCTATTATTCAAGCACTTGGTAATAGTGCTAAAGGATATCCCGAGCGATTGCAGCGCTCACTGATGTCATTGTTGTCTGATGATGACATTTTAAGGAATCACGGTGGTCATTTGATATGGTTGTTACCATCAATATGCAGGGAGGATGACGTGGTTGATATGCCACAAATCTTAGATAAAATCATTGCCCACAGAGTGCTGATTCCTACAGCTTTTGCCTTATTGTCGTTGCTTCATTTGATAATGGAGAAAGACCATTCGTGCATAGTTGCAAATAATAAAGCACATGATGTATCATCTGAATTTAAAAAATATTGCGATAGCGTTAAGCATCCGACGGAGAGTCTTGCAATGATGCTTATGTTGAGCCAACATTGGTTTTATGGGCAAGAATTCAGCGCATACCGGTCGTATGAGAATAAGTACTCGGATTATTTTAAAGAGGAATCTTCAAAGGCTATGGCAATGTACTTCTCATACATAAAGTATAAGGACGAGCATGAAATAAAAAGGTGCGAAAATTATTTGGAGACTTGTCATTATGTTTTATTATTGAATAGACTTGTGATAAGAGAAAAAGAACGCAAACAGAATCCAAACATATTTCTTGAAATGTGGAAATATAATTGCTATGTGAGGTTAAGATCCGATGTATACGAAGCATTGGCAGTGGGGATAATGTGTGAACTGGAAGGCAATATACATTTAGCCAAAGAGATTCTGGAAACAACAGCTACAGATTATCCGATAAATGATTGTGCATTAAAGACATTAGAAGAATTTCATGAGCGACATCCAGAATAAAAAAGCCGCCTATGCAGGCGGCTCCTTTGCTGGAAGCGTTCTTTGACTGTCGCTCATCGCGAAGCATGAACAGAACGCTCTTTACACTAGTGTAAGTGATAGAGAGGTGCCGAAGCGCGGATGAATGTACAGATGCCCTTCAAGCCTGTAGAGGTCTTCTCCAGGCATAGCGAATCCCTTTCGCTGAATGACCTCTTTGCAGATATGAATCGGTACAGCCTCAAAGATGGAGTATGTATCGAACATCCACTTATTTAACGTCGCTACCTCCATAGTCCGACGACCGATTTGGTGCTGCAAAAATACGAAAAAACATGATATACCCGATAGACATAAAAGGAAAGACAAAAAAGCAGGTCACGAAATTGAACCTTTCCAATCGTAACCTTACCTCTTTCCCTGAAAACATAATTGAATATAGCAACCTAACAAAGCTGGTTTTGAGCAACAATAGGATTAAGGCTATCCCGGCGGAAATACTGAAATTAAAGAAGCTCAGAATGCTTGATTTGTCGAACAATGAAATAAAGGTATTACATAGTGCGGTATGTAAACTGCCAAAATTGAGGGTTTTGAATGTTTATGGAAACCAAATCAAAAAGTTTCCGAAACAAGTGTTCGTGTCAAAAATCGAAAAATTGATTGTTGGGAATAATCCATTGGAGGTCGAGGAATTAGAAAAAATACGGTTGTTGTGTGATGTAGTAACAACAAAAAAAGAGCCAACAACAAATGAGGATACAAAGTCAATTGTTCTTGGAGCGAATGAGAGTATAGTCGAGGATAAAGAAAAAAAAGAAAAGGCAATGAGTATAAAGCATAACATTTTCATTAGCTATTCGCATAAAGATTCTGATTGGCTTGATAGAGTGAAAACTCATTTGAAGCCATTGGAAAGGTATTATGATCTTGACGAATGGGATGACCAAAAGTTGAGGACAAGTGATGAATGGAAGAATGAGATTTCAAAAGCATTAAACAATGCCACGATAGCAGTATTGTTGTTTTCTCCTAATTTTATGGCGTCTGATTTTATTGTCAATAATGAGCTGCAACCATTGCTTGAAAATGCAAGCAAAGGAGGAGTTAAAATAATGCCTGTGATGGTGAGGCCCTGTGCTATGTTTGATGAAAGCGGCCTCTCAAAATATCAAGCCACTAACGGTAAAGAAAAAACGTTGATAGAGATGAATGAAGGTGAAATTGACAGAGTGTTGATGAAATTAGTTGAAGACATCAAGAGTTTTCTTAATAAGAAAAAGTGATAATCATGTAAAGACAAAAAACTACTTTCAATTTAGACAAATCTATAGCCGTCAGCGTGACGTTACAGATAGTGCGTTAGAAACAATGAACAATTAAGAATCGTTGAAAACCAACTTGATATGGCACTATTTTCAGAAAGATACGGATATACAAAACCTGCTGAGGTGTTGATAAGGGAAGAGATAACGGAGGAGATTGAAAACGCACTTTGTTCTTGTTACGACATGCTTGAGGATTATGTAAGAAAACATCTTGCATACAAAGATGAGACCTACAAAGAAATGGAATTGTTTCTTTGGACAAATTTCCTAAATAAAAGGCGCAATGATTTTTATTCGGACTTTGGCTTTCACAAAACAGTTGCGACGAATGTTTTGAAGGAAAAGAAGTTCCCTTGGTACCAAAAACTCAATATGGTTGAAATGTCAGTCAAGTGGCTTTATGAAAGAAGTGAGAATTATCAAAGACTAGTGAGTGCTTTGCAAAGTTTTACTGTTTTGATCAACCATGAGTTTGAAAGGCTGAATTACGCATATAGATTTGTAGATAAAGAGATTGTGGAGATTACGTCGAAAGAAGAAATTGTTTCTATAGAACAAGCCATAAAAGACAGCGAAAACAATGTGAAACTGCATTTGCAGACCGCGTTGAGTTTGCTTGCAAAAAAACCATCAGGTGATTACAGAAACTCAATCAAAGAATCAATATCTGCAGTAGAAGCGGTTTGCAGGGAACTGACTGCAAAAAGTACTTTAGGTGATGCGTTGAATGAGTTGGAAAAGACGGGAGTGGTGATACCCAAAGTAATGAAACTTGGTTTTGATAAGCTATATGGTTACACTAACAACAAAGAAACTGGCATTCGCCATGCCCTGATGGATAATGACGGCTCTTATATTCCATCATCTGATGAAGCAGTTTTTATGTTGGTGTCGTGTTCGGCCTTTATCAACTATTTGTATGCTAAAAAGGCGAAATAATTGATTTTGCTTTATGGGTATTTCCGAATAGGCAGAGTAAAGTCGGAAATATGAAGATGGCAAGTACGAACCAATTAGCGTGGAAAGAATTCATGTAAAACATAAGGCTAAGATAGTTGTTGTCAAAAGAAGAAAAGTATATCTTTAAAGATGAACCAGTTCTTTTGGAATGCGTATAAACGATTGGAAAAGGAAGTACTTGCGTTGAGCGAAGACATTCATTTTAGTGATGATCAACTTACGGTCTATTCATCAAAAATTGGCGACTTGTTGGTTAGAACGGTTGTTGAAGTGGAGTCGTTAGCAAAAGTGCTGTATTTTGCTAATGGAGGCATGCAATCTTCTGACAAAGATTTGTATTATGATACGGATTGCTTAAAGCTTCTTGAAGACAATTGGCTGTTAAGTAAGAAAACCATCTTTATCAGTTCACCATATTTTTATTTTACCGAGCAAGCCAATATCGTTCTGCAACCATTGCATAAGGCATTTAAACGGGGAACGAGTTCTTCGAAGTGGCAACAAGCCTACCAAGCGGTGAAGCATGATCGTATCAATAATCTGAAGAGAGGCAATGTTGGCAACCTACTTCAAGCTCTTGGTGCTCTTTTCATTCTCAACATTTATTATCGTGATATCAAGTTTGAGACTGTTGCTGATAAGGATGCAAGTAATATCGACTGGGGGTTGGGGTCAGAATTGTTTTCAGTGAAGGTGAGTCACGAAGTTGGTGGTGCTTCAGATGATAAGATTTATGTGAAAAAAGCAGATTATGACGAATGTATTTATCTTGTAAAGCATACTGACAAGACTGCTCAGGCTTTTATGAAGGTGATGCAAAACGTTAATAAACAAATAAATGACCAACTTGTAAATGATGTGATGCAAAGTATGGACGCAAAGAATAAAGCAGGAAAGTTGCCGAATGATATTGAATCGCAAAAAGCTCTGGCTTTGGCCATAGGAAATGAAAAGAGAGCTGCTGTTATGGAAAGAGTTACTCGAAAAGAAAGTCGTGCCATTTACGACGCTGTCCAAGGCTTGCGATTTGAAGCGGTGTTAAATAAGCAGCAGTTTTGATTTTTTATTACTTACGAGGTTGGTGGGGAAAAGAAGTGAAAAGAAAGCATGGCTATTTAAATTCAACATATTTGTTTTGCCAAGATGCTATTTTTCAAACATAAACGAAGTGGTGGTATATCTTAATTGATGGAGATGTCTGTCTTGTTTGGGGTGGGTTCTTTGCACCTTAATAGTTAATAATTCAAGAGTATCTAAGAAATAACTGATATTTCTAGTTTATTTAATAAAGGATAGATAAAAAGATGATGACAAAAGAGAAGGGTGTTATGAGTGGGGTAAACAAAATTGATTATTTTTGCAGTATGTAGATGGATGATAAGATGAGCGAGATAAAGAATAAATATTTGTATGAACTTTCGACGCTGAAAGAGTCGGAAGACCACATAGAATTCAAGGAGGCGAAGCGCAACTTTAATTTCGACGGGGGTGATCGTCGAGACCCTAAAGATCGCAGGCATTGTATCCTTGGATATGTGGCCGCGTTGGCAAACGAACAAGGAGGAAGGTTGGTGTTCGGTATGAAGGATAAACGACCACACGATGTCGTGGGGACTAGTTTTGAAGCAGGGAACCTTGGTGCTTTAGAGGATGCGATATATGAGCGGATGAAGATTCGCGTACGGATTGAAGAGGTGTTTGAACCCTCGACTTCTGCGGCAGACAAGAAACGGGTTATCATTTTCAACGTTCCTTCGCGACCCGTCGCGAAGATGCTCAAGTTTGAAGGTGTTCCTCTGATGCGAACGGGAGAAAGCCTTCGCGAAATGTCAGATGAAGAAATCTTCAAAATCTTGTCGGAACAAGAACCCGACTTTTCAGCAAAGATATGCAATGGTTTGACAATCGGAGACCTCGATCCCGATGCCATCAGGGTGATGAAGCAGAAATATGCCGAGAAAAACGAGAATCCAGGGTTTGAGGGGATTTCGGACGAACAGGCCTTGAGCGATTTGGATCTTCTGGTGGACGGGCAATTGAATTACGCAGCGTTGGTGCTTTTGGGCAAGTCGGCCACCATTAGGAAGTACATGCCGCAGAACAATGTGGTGATTGAGTACAG
>Ga0247608_10005641_pt1 | contig 13460 bp, 10 predicted proteins | sample 176DNAGHGlowgp2_FD_193490 | JGI IMG/M metagenome (GOLD analysis project Ga0247608, IMG submission 193490) | Sheep rumen microbial communities from Palmerston North, Manawatu-Wanganui, New Zealand - 1766 DNA GHGlow gp2 | ecosystem: Host-associated > Mammals > Digestive system > Stomach > Rumen ...
TGCGAAGATCATAAAAGAGTGCACGAGAATGGGCTCAATGCTCGCTCTCCAGATGTCTCTTATCGCAGTATCCTGCATCGCACTGCAGCGTTACGTCAACGGCTTCGGCTCCATGACCGTCGCAGCATTTACGGCAGTGGGAAGGATCGAGCAGATCGTTCAGCAGCCCTACGGGTCCCTCAGCATGGCATTGTCCACACATGCCGGCCAGAACCTCGGAGCCAGGAATTACAAGCGCATCAAGGAAGGCTTTACAAAGGGCATGATCATCATGACAGTATTCTCCCTTATCGTCCTTCCCCTTGCACAGGTCGGCGGCGAGACGGTAATGAAGCTCTTCGTTGAAGACCCCGAGATCATCCATATGGGTGCAACGGCACTCCGCATCACAAGCGCCTTCTACTTCGCACTCGGCACGATCTACGTATGCCGCGGCGTACTGAACGGCATCGGCGACGCAGGCTTCTCTTTGAGCAACGGCGTAGTCGAAGTCATCGGCAGAATAGGCTTTCCCATCCTCCTTGGCCTGTTCCCTGCCTTAGGCGTATGGGGCATCTGGCTCGCAGCAGGACTCACCTGGTTCATCAGCGGCTTTTTCGCGCTCGTAAGATACATCGTAAAGGTCAGAAGCGCTTCATTCATTGCATCCGCTTCCCCTGTAAGGTCACAGCCTATCCACGGAAGAGCGGGCGTATCAGCGCTCCACAGCAAAGCTTCATAACATTCCTTATATAATTCAATCCCTACCCGAACAGCGCCTGCAAGAATTTGCAGGCGTTGCACTTAAAAGGCGGCGCCTTCGCTGATGAAGACACCGCCTGTAGTGATTTAGATCGTGCGCAGTAACTTACGCTCTTAACGTGATACCGTGCTTCTCTTCGAGGTTCTTAAGGATCGTGGATACAAAGCCGTCGATGACCTCGGGTTTGAATTCCTCATCCTTAGGGGTGAAGACTACGCTGAACGCGAGGCTCTTCTTGTTCTCACCGAGCTGTGCGCCTTCGTAGATGTCGAAAAGCTCGATCTTCGTGATGTAATCGCAGGAAGCCTCGATCTCCTTTTCGACTGTGCTGCATGTAACGGACTTGTCCATAACGAAGCAGAAGTCACGCTTTTCTTCGAGGAACTTCGGAAGCGGAATGAACTTTCTTTCCTTGCCGTAGTACTTGCTCAAAGTGCGAAGGTCGATCTCGGCAACATAAGCGGGAACTCTCATGTCGAGCTCGTCACAGATCTCATAGAGGACCTGGCCCAAGTAACCTACCTCAACGCCGTCGCAGATGACCTTAGCGGTCCTGCCCGGGTGGAGGAATGTTTTCGAGGACTTCTCGTAATCGAACTTAACATCGAGAGCGGAAGCGATTACGTCAACGAGGCCTTTTAATGAGTAGAAATCCTCACCGTCGCCGAAGACACCGATGCAGATCGTCTCGCGCTCGTCAGGGTATTCCGTAAGAGGCAGGGACTTCGGCAGGAACTTGTTGCCCATCTCATAGATACGGCCTGTTAAGATGCCGTTCTTCTGGTTCCTGGCCATCGCCTTGATCATCTGGGGCGCAAGAGTCGTGCGCATCAGTGAGAGGTCGATGTTGATCGGGTTCATGATCTTGATCGCGAATCTCTCGGGTGCGTCTTCAGGGAGTCTCAGAAGATCGAAGTCTGAAGGTGAGAAGAATGAATAGTGAACACCTTCGGAAGCGCCTGCTGCGCAGAGAGCGTTCTTGATCTTGAGCTCTGAACGCTGCTTTAAATTGTATCCGCCTGATGTGACCTTGGCTGTCGGGATGAATGTAGGCGTGATGTGATCGTAGCCGTACATACGGATGACTTCCTCAGCAACATCCTGATAGGATTCCATATCGACACGGTAGCCGGGGATATAGATCGTAAGTTCATCGCCGTTAAGTTCAGGTGCGAAGTTAAGGCCTGTAAGGATGCGTACGATGTCCTCGTCGGGAACCGTGATCCCGAGGACGCCGTTAACCCTTGCAACGCTTACCGTAAGCTTTCTGGGCTCGATCGAGTTCCCTGTATTAACGTCGAAAGATGTCTTGGATACCTTGCCGCAGCCGAGCTCTTCGATGAGGTGCAGGGCACGCTTCATTGCCATGACTGTCGTGTACTCATCGACACCCTTGGAGAATCTCATTGAGGAATCGGATACCTGACCCAATGCCTTTGAGCTCTTACGGATGTTGTCGTGAGCGAACTTTGCAGCTTCGAACATGACAGCATTGGTCGAATCGAGAATCTCTGAATTGAGACCGCCCATGATGCCTGCAAGAGCAACGGGCTTAACGCCGTCGCAGATAACGAGGTTATCTGATGTAAGGGAGAATTCCTTCTCATCAAGAGTTACGATCTTCTCGCCGTTCTCAGCGCGGCGAACGTGGATCTCTCCGCCTTCGAGATAAGAATAGTCAAAAGCGTGCATCGGCTGGCCGAGCTCGTAAAGAACGTAGTTTGTGATATCAACTACATTGGAGATCGCAGAGCAGCCGACAAGAGCCAGACGGCGCTTCATCCAGAGAGGAGACTCGCCGATAGTAACGTCGGATACATAGTGACCGATGTATCTCGGGCAGAGGTCAGGAGCAGATACGCGGATGTTAAAGTCAATTGCGACATCGCTCTCCGTGTAATCCAGAGCAGGCTCCTTAACGGGCTTGCCGAGTACTGCGGCAACTTCTCTTGCGATGCCGAAGATCGACTGGCAGTCAGGTCTGTTTGCCGTGATGGAAACGTCGAAAATATAATCATCAAGACCTAAGATAGGCTTTACGTCCGCGCCCGGAACAGCATCATCAGGAAGGACGAGAAGTCCGTTATATCCTGCGCCGGGGAACATGTCCTCAGTAACGCCGATCTCAACGCCGGAGCAGAGCATACCGTATGAATCGTAGCCTCTGAGCTTGCCCTGGCCGATCGTCATGACGCCTTCTACTGTGACATGGTCTTTTGCTGTAGCGTAAACCTGTGCGCCGATAAGTGCTAACGGGTACTTGCCGCCTGCCTTTACGTTGTCGGCACCGCAGCAGATCTGGAGGATGCCGTTTTCGCCGGCATCAACAGTACAAAGGTGAAGGTGTGTGCCTTCGATGGGCTCACATGTCTTTACTTCGCCTACTACGACCTTGCTGATGTCCTTGCCTACTTCGTATTTTTCCTCTACTTCGAATCCGCAGCTGAAGAGCTTTTCTTCAAGCACGTCCGGAGTAACGTCAATATCTACATAATCTTTAAGCCAGCTTAATGGTACTAACATGATATTTGCCTCCTGTAACCTTAGTCATCGATCTGTTCAAGTACGCGGAGATCAGACTCAAACAGGAGCTTGATGTTGTTGATGCCGTACTTGAGCATGGCAATACGATCGATACCGATACCGAAAGCCAGACCGCTGTATTTGTCGCTGTCGATTCCGCAGCCTTCAAGAACCTTCTTGTTGACTACGCCCGCACCGAGGACTTCGATCCAGCCGGTTCCCTTGCAGAGCTTGCAGCCCTTGCCGCCGCACTGGAAGCAGGATACGTCGACCTCTACGGAAGGCTCTGTGAACGGGAAGTATGAAGGTCTTAAGCGTGTCCTTGTCTCTTCGCCGAAGATCTTCTTTACGAATACGTCGAGCATGCCCTGGAGGTCGCAGAGTGTGATGCCCTCATCAACTACAAGTCCTTCCATCTGGGAGAACATGGGTGAGTGTGTGGCGTCGTCATCCGAACGGAAAACCTTACCGGGTGAGATGATCTTTATAGGCGGCTGCTGAGTTTCCATAACGTGAACCTGACCTGCTGAGGTCTGTGTTCTCAAGAGGAATTCAGGGCTCAGATAGAATGTATCCTGCATGTCGCGTGAAGGGTGATCCTTCGGGATATTCAGTGCCGTGAAGTTATAGTGATCCGTCTCGATCTCGTTGCCCTCATAGACAGAGAAGCCCATGGAACCGAAGATATCAACGATCTGATTCCTTACCTGGGTATTCGGATGGAGATAGCCCTTCTTGAGCTTCTTTGAAGGAAGTGTTACGTCGATGGCCTCAGCCTCGTAACGTGCCTTCTGTTCGGCTGCCTTGAATTCAGCATCAAGAGCGTCGAACTTCTCTGTAGCCCAGTTTCTGATCTCGTTGACCATCTTGCCGTACTCGGCCTTCTGTTCCTTCGGGATCTTGCCCATCTCCTTCATGAGGGAACCGATCTTACCTTCCTTAGAATCCATAACACTCTTCTTGTATTCGAAGATTCCCTTTGAACTCATAATTCCTGCCAGATCAGCTTCGATCTGACTCTTAATAGCGGATAACTTCTCACTTAATTCACTAAGTTCAGCCATGCTTTCCTCCTTTTTTGACGGGGTCTGACCCCATCAAATTTCTTTGCCTGAGCAAATAAAAAGCCCACGGCAATTATTCATTGCCATGGGACGAATTAGCGTATATATGCACCTTCGCGGTACCACCCATGTTCGAAAAGCAGTAATATCCGCTTTCCGCTCTTATAGTTGCTGCCGTGATGCCGCAGCCCGCATCTGCTTAGTCAGCAAAAGCCGTTTCCGTCAGAATGCTCCGGTGTTGAAATTCATCTTGGTACCCTTAGTATCGTGCTCTCAGCCGGTGACACGACTCTCTGTTACTGTCTGTAAAAAGACTACTTACGCACCTTCATTGCAGGACTTATTTATAATATGGAGTCCGGAAAAAGTCAAGCGCGGCAAGGGAAACGCCCTGAGAACTTACCCGAACTTCCCGCCGCATTCCGTGCAGAACCTGCCCCCGGTCCTCGGTGCGCCGCAATAGGTGCAGAAGCCCTGTGCACGAGGGGCAGAGACCGGTTCGGGAGGTATTACCTGCATTGGCGCGCTTGCCGGTCCCGAAACACCATTAAAGGCAAAAAATGAAGATGCTCCGCCGGAGAACGATACATCTTCGACCTCTTCCGTGCCTTTGAGCTCGCTCTTTGACGCGATCTCCTTAAGGAGTTCTATTGTCTTATCCGGATAGGTGAATATCCTTTGCCCGTCGAAACGCACGTAAGATTCAAAATCGCCTTCTTCGACATAAGCTTCCGCCGGATCTGCGCAGAGCTGCCTTACCTTCTCCTTGATCTCGGGGATCAGTTCATCGGGAACATGGTATGTATTTTTAATGTTATCTTCGCGGATCTCGAGCATAGCCTCGCCATTACTGAACCGGAACTCGCTCGCAACCTTATCCGGATTGCTTGCGGGAATTACTGAGACCGGAGTATTGTCCGGAATATATTTCCGGTGAATGATACCCGTCAGATCGAAATCTCCTTCCGGAAGCATGGGATTCGGGTAGCAGTGGTTGATCACACCGCGCCTGTCTAAAGGCTCACCAGACTCATCCCTTAATGCTGTCAGCATCTTAAGGAGCTCTCCGGCATCCATATCGTAGTATGAATGTTCGCGGTCCTTATGTATCTCGACGATGGCAGCAGAGACCTTGTTGTCATAAGGCGGCTCTTCCGGGAAAAATCCTCTGTGCTTGCCTGTACACTTTGCAAGGACTTCTTCGGCAAACTTTTCGCCCCTCTCATCTGACACTGCGTAGTCCAGACCGTCAAAGGTCAGAAGGTATGCACCGTTCCCGGCCGTCGCAAGTCTGTTGTCGGAATTTACGGGTGTGCCGCCCATTCCGCCCATCGCCTGTTCATATTTGGAATAATCTCTGTAGCCGATATAAACTTCCATGGATGTCTCCTAAAAGTTCTCTTTTCCTGATTATACCAATTAATCAAGATTTCCTTATGAGTGATAAAGGGCCGTCTCTTTTAAAGACGGCCACCAAATAATATTCAATTGCTTATCCCGATTATGAAGAGAGTTGCGTTGATAAAGTGGGAATCCGTATTCCCTGTTGCGAAGAAGGTATGTTACGGGATAAGCAGATTGAGCAATATATCACGCGCTCTTAAGGAACTGTTTCACAGCGCTGTTCAGATCGTCCGGCAGCTGGTTCTGGGGTACGTGGCCACAGCCTTCCATAACGTACATGGCCTTTTTCGGAGCCTCGATGCTCTCGTAATACTCCTTGACCATAGTCCAAGGGCAGGTCCAGTCTGCAGAGCCTGATATGTACATTACAGGAACCTCATAGCTCTTGTAGCGCTCGTTTATATCAAAACCCATAAGATCAGCCAGAAGTTCTCCCTGAGAAGCCTCAAAACCGGGGTTGCCCAGGAACATGGAATACTCGAAAAGAGTCCACCTGACATCATCGACTCCGAGATAAGGAGAGCAGACAATGTCCGCGTATGAGAATACCTGTGGCACGGTCTCCTGATGGTAAACCGAAGTAGCCTGACGGAGCGGCTGCATATTCACGACATTGGGATCTTCACAGAATGCCTTATAGACTTTCTCAAGTTCTGTTGTGTCATCACCCTTGGCTTTTGCCTGGGCAATAGCATCAGCATATGCGTAGTGTTCGCTCGCAAAGTTCTTGAAGCTTACTACCTGGCCGATGCTTATAAATGCGGTAACCTTTTCCGGATGAGCCGAGACATAGGTGCTTCCAAGGACTGTGCCGAAAGAATGTCCCAAAATGATGACCTTGTCCTGATTAAATCTGCCGCGGAGATAATCAACGAGTGAATCAATGTCCTCCTGCATGCTCTGCGGTGTGGGAATCTTGGCATTGCCCTTTTCGATATTCCTGTAGTAGGATCTGCCGCAGCCGCTCTCATCCCAGACGGCAATGGTATATTCATCCGTCAGACCGTCAAAGCATAAATAATCCGCATAACCGGCAGGTTCTCCGGGGCCGCCGTGTAAGGACAGGATGACAGGATTGTTCTGATCCTTTCCTATGAGACGGACGAAGCCGTCACCGTTCTTGAGAGGAACATAGAGCTCCTCATTGATTCCATCCTTAAACGCAAAAGTGCGCCTGACCTCATTGATATTACGTCCTGTGATGGCGTAGATACAGAATCCGAAAACAACGACCAGGAGCAGTATGACAACAGCTTTCAAGATGCCGAGAATGATCCTTACAGGAAGCTTCTTCTTAGGCTTTTTGCCCCATACTTCATTGCGGTGCGCAATGTGGATCCCGATGTGGCCGATGCCCAGGATGACGGAGCCTAGTATCATGATGATGTTGCCGCCGTAGATACCGAGCAGGAAGAATGCAACAACGGGAAGAGACGCGCCCGGCACTGCAATGCCGAACATGTTTCTGTAGAAATCCTTCATGGTCTTTTCAGATTTGAAGTAACGGATCCAGAAGATCTCATAGATCACCATGCAGATGAAAGAGATGAGGAGTACGGCGCTCCAGAATGTGATCTTGTGAATGTTGAAGTTCGCGAAAATAAGTGCCGCGGGCGTTACGATGAACTGTCCCACGCGTTCGAATGCGAGCAGCACTTTGTTCTCTTTCTTTACGTGCTCCTCGTAGCCCTTCGGCTTGTTCTTCATCCATATGAAATTGGGAACGAAGAGCATGATAAGCCATATTAATCCGATATAAGAAAAACCTAATTTCATTTTATTATCCCCCTTGATCAATCAATGCGTTTTTCCCTGTAATGACCGCAATAATACCCCTGGCCGCCAACCTCCTGGCGCCGGGCTAAAGCATACTCAACTTGTGTTTTGTGGATCTTTAGAGGTCCTTATACATCAGGATCTCATCGTGGAACGTACCATCGTCAAACTTAAGTGCATTGTGACGGCGTCCGGTCTCGATGAAACCGCACTTTTTATAAAGCGCTATCGCCTGCTTATTCTCTGCGACGACCTCAAGATCTAATTGTTTCCAGCCGATCTGACCGGCAAGCTCTGACATGTAATCTATCATGGCCGTGCCGATCCCCAATCCCCAGAATTCTTCATAGAGTGCGATCGCAAGCGAGCAGCGGTGCTGTATCTTCCTCTTGTCTCCAATGCCGTTGACACTGCCGTTGCCGGCTACTTTGCCGTCAACTACAGCGATCATCATGATGGCATAAGGATTCTCGAGAAGATTTCCCAGGATCTCTTTCTCACTCTCAAGCGTGAACTTGACTTCATCCGGATACCGCAAGAGAAATTCAGTCTCCGCGGAAGTCTTTCGGAGATAGTCCAGCATCTCCTGCGCGTACTCAGGCGAGTTCGGCTTGAGCACGCACGTCCTGCCGTCTTTTAGCAGGATCTTCCTTTCTTCGAATTTCATTCCTATGTCCCCCTGTATTTATTTGACCGACAGGCCGATCAATCTTCTGATATGTATCTCGACCGCATCAAAACATGCGACCGGACAATTGTCCTGATTAAGTATCAGCGGCAGCTCGGTACATCCCAGGATGACGCCCTCAATGCCGTTTTCTTCCTTCATTCTGTTAATTACATCCTGAAGTTCCTTGAGCGTGGACTCTTTGACGATGCCCTTTTCGAGCTCTTCGAAGATCCTTTTTGCAACGAGCTTTCTGTCTTCTTCCGAAGGCACGAAAACCTCGATCCCGGCTTCTTTCAAGTCCTTCTTCATGTAGTCCTTTTCCATCGTGAAGATAGTGCCGAGAAGCCCTATACGCCTGATCCCTTTGGCTTGAACTTCTTCGCAGACAGCCTTGGGTATGCTTACGATCGGCTTATTGAATCTTGCAGCGAGCTCATCGTACACAACATGCATCGTAACTGCGGTAAGAGAGATTACCTCCGAACCGCCCTTATCAAGAGCATCGAGCTTCTCATACAGATAATCTGCGAGAAGGTCGAACCTGCCTTCGGTTACGTAGTTCCAGGCTCTGGTAAAATTGACGCTCTCGATCGCGATGTCAGGCATGGCCTGACCTCCCGTGATGCGGTCGATCTCCGTATTCAATATCTTGTAGTACATCAGTGTCGATTCGGGACCTGTCCCGCCGACTAATCCGATCTTCTTCATTCTCTAAAATCCCCTGATTTATTGGCTTTCAGAATTATAGCACGTAACTATGTAATTTCTGTGTCTGCACGAAAAATCTTACAATCGGAAATTTATATAGTTCGCTGTGACTCTTCCGTCAGAGCCTAGAATAAACTTTGATATGGAGCCCGAACGCCCGCTGAAGCGCGCTTTGCTTAAGTCTTCGAATTCGAATCCCATGATCATCGCCTGCAGAAAACCTAATGTGCATCCGTGAGATACGATAAGGATCTTCTCATCGGGATCTGAGATGATCTTCTCATAAAAGGGCTTTATCCTGTTCCACAGATCCCTGTCGGATTCAGCATCATCGAAAGGCCTGTAATCAGGATCGTAGCCTTCTCCGGGCTTGATCTTGTGCTCGTCAAACCAGTCCCAGGGCTTGCCGTTGCCCACGCCTGCATTGACTTCTCTTATCAGTTCGGAGATCACAGGCGTCAGATGAAGAGTCTTATTGATCTCTTCTGCTGTCTGGAAAGCACGCGCGAGGTCAGAAGTATACATGACAAAGCCGTCGGCACAGCCTTCGCCTAAAAGCCATTTACCGATCTCAAAGGCCTGATTTCTGCCGTTTTCCGTGAGCTGCCAATTGCCCCAGGCACCTGCGTGCCCGTTCAAGTGATGTTCAGATTCAGTGTGCTGAACGGTGATAATGGTTTTCTTCATTTTTCTTACCCCCATGCCGGATGCCGCCTGCGTCCGACAGAGATATTATATAGCATCTTCTCAATTCGTATTATGTTCTTTCTTAAAATGCTGTTACATTCGTGCAAATTATTAATTGATACTGACTGCTCCAATCCATATAATTTCGAAGTTTGAATTATTAGAAGAATAAGAGGGTCTGTTATGAACGAATTTAAACCAAAGCTGTTTTCCGTTATGAAGAACTATTCCGGTTCCCAGCTTGTAAAGGATATCATCGCGGGAATCATCGTAGCTATCATCGCTCTGCCTTTATCCATTGCGCTTGCGATCGCATCTGGCGTCGGCCCTGAGGCAGGTATCTACACCGCGATCGTCGCAGGATTCATCGTATCCTTATTAGGCGGAAGCAGAGTTCAGATCGCAGGCCCTACGGCAGCTTTTGCCACCATCGTTGCAGGCATCGTCATGAAGGACGGAAGAGAAGGTCTCATGATCGCAACGATCATGGCAGGCATCATCCTCATCATCATGGGCATCTGCCGCTTCGGAAGCCTTCTTAAATATATTCCCGACCCTATCACAACAGGTTTTACGGCAGGTATTGCAGTCACTCTCTTCATCGGACAGATCAAAGACTTTACAGGCATCTCATACCAGAACGGCGAGAAGCCCATCGAGACAGGCGAGAAAGTAATGGCCCTCATCAAGAATGCCGTAACCCTCAACTGGCAGGCAGTAATGATCGGCGCGATCGCCCTTGTCATCCTCATCGTTTGGCCCATCTTCTTCAAGAAGATCCCCGGCTCTTTTATCGCAGTCATCGTTACAGCAGTTATCGTTGAGGTATTCCATCTCGACGTCAACACTATAGGCAAGCAGTTCGCTGACATCCCGGCAGGCCTTCCTCCGTTCAGTGTGGATTTTTCAATGTTCACTTTCGAGAACATCAGAGGACAGCTCTCAAACGCCGTAACAATCGCATTCCTTGCAGGTGTTGAGTCACTTCTTTCCGCTGTCGTTGCAGATTCCATGATCGGCTCAAAGCACAGACCTAATGCCGAGCTCGTCGCCCAGGGCTTAGGCAACATGGCATCCGCATGCTTCGGCGGTATCCCTGCAACAGGCGCAATCGCAAGAACTGCAGCAAACATCAAGAACGGCGGTAAGACACCTATAGCCGGCATGGTCCACGCCGTTACACTCCTTATCGTAGTCGTATTCCTTATGCCCTACGCAAAGCTGATCCCCATGCCCTGTATCGCAGCTATCCTTTTCCAGGTCGCATACAACATGAGCGGCTGGAGAAGATTTGTTAAGCTCGTAAAGAGCTCACCCAAGAGCGACATCGTCGTACTCCTCATCACTTTCGCGCTCACTGTTATCTTCGACCTCGTCGTAGCTATCGAAGTAGGCGTGCTCCTTGCTGCAATCCTCTTCATGAAGAGAATGAGCGAAGTTACGCAAGTTGAAGGCTGGAAGGATTTCGATCCCGAGAACGATCCTGACAGCATCGACTTAAGAGTGCTTCCTGAACACACTCTCGTATATGAGATCTCCGGTCCTATGTTCTTCGCATCAGCAGGAAAGATACTTCAGATCTCACCTAAGGAAGATACAAAAGCATTAGTTCTCCGTATGAGAAGCGTAAGCACGATCGACGCAACAGCAATGAAGAACCTTGAACTCCTTAATGAGGATTGTCAGAACAGAGGCGTCCAGCTCATCATGTCACACGTAAACGAACAGCCCATGAAGGTCATCCGTAAGGCAGGCTTCTACGACAAACTCGGAGAAGAGAACTTCTGCGCACATATCGACGATGCTCTTGCCAGAGCCCAGAAGATCGTAACTTCCGCCCGTAAGTAATTGACACCCGTTCCTTTTGCTTTAAACTATTTACTTGTAGGAATTATTTTTTCGAATAGTTTTGCAAAAGGAATAACGGGATATGGCAACTCTATGTAAAAACTGCAGCCACGCGCTGGTATTTGATCCTGAAACACAAAAACTGGTATGTTCTTCCTGCGGAAGTTCTTTCACTGCCGAAGAGGTAGAAGCAGAATCCAAGCAGTACAGACAGGACTTACAGGCCGAGTCTATGGATGCAATCTATGGTGAGACCGACGGCAAGTACATGGACTGCTATGTCTACACATGCGCTGAGTGCGGTGGCGAGATCATCATCAACGGAAGCGAATCTTCTACGACATGTATCTACTGCGGCAACCCCAACGTTGTCTTCAGCAGGATCGCAAGACAGAAATGCCCTGACTATATCCTGCCTTTCAGCATCACAAAGGATAAGGCAGTCTCTCTAGTCCGTGAGCATCTTAAGAAAGGCATCTTCGTTCCCCATAAGATCAAGAAGGTCAATATTGACTATGTCAGAGGGATCTATCTGCCCTACTGGCTCGTAAATGCCGAATTCTCGGGCGCAGTAGTTCTCAGCGGCCAGGTTCAAGAAGGCAAACATACCCGCACGTATTATTTCGGACGCGCCGGAAATATAAATATCAAGAATCTTCCGATCGATGCCTCGAAAATGGTATCCGATGAGAGCACAGCAAGACTTGAGCCCTTCAGCATGACACGTCTTAAGCATTTTGATGAAGATTATCTCGCAGGCTTTTATTCAAACGTAACGGATATCACATATTCTGATCTGAGATCATCCGCTCTTAAGAGGGCAGAGGAATACTTTGAAGATGAAGCGATCCACGACTGCCATGTGGATAACCCGAAGATCATCAGAGCGTACCCTTCAATAAAGCTCAATAACGACTTGATCTATGCCATGCTTCCCGCGTGGTTCATCTCATTCAAATATAAGGGAAAACATCACACGATACTTATTAACGGCGACACCGGCAAAGTCGTGTGCGGAATCCCATGGAATAAGATCCTGTTCTATTCACTTCTGATAGGACTCGGCATCCTTACAACGGTCGCAGCTTTCTTTGCATTCAGATATACTCTTCCTCTCGTCCTGGCAGCAGGAAGATCACGTTCTGGCAGCAACAGCGGAAAGCTGATAGCCTATCTCGTCGTAGGCATAATCGCACTGTTCACGACGGGTATAAGAAAAGTCGTAAAAGTAGTAAAGAACATAAAACTTACTCAGGACAGAGATACGTTCAACTTCATGAAGAAGAGACAGGGGTGATCAAATGGGCATATATATCATTGATTTAATTGCATTCCTGTTTGCCATTGGTGTGGGCTTCGGCTTATCCTGCTGGATCTTGGGAACGCTTCTCGAAAATTCCAACAGCTTCGGTGACAACAAAGGCGACAAACGCTACTACAAAGCCTATGCCAAATTTTCCGCAAGAAAAGACGGGATTAACAATACCGAGTGCAATAATTTCTGCTACTCATACGGAAAGAATATCAGCAAAGACAGCGATGGCCCTGCTGACTCAGAGCCCGTGAGAAAACTTACTGACGAAGAGATTGCCTTTTATAATCACACTACTGTTGAGGCCGCTGCCAAAGAACATGCAGAGCGCATCAACGAACTTGAGAACGAGGTCAGACTCTGGGAAAACAAGAGTCCCAACGGCAGTCTCTCAGGTGTGTTCAGCAAACTTGATGAAGAAGAGCTCAATAGTATGAACCGCAAAAAATACCGATAACTGTTTTCCGTAATTCAGGTACCAAAACAGGCAACATTTGGAAAAAGTACCTGTTTGGTTGACTGTTTTAGCGAAAACAGGTACCCAAACGGTAGCAACAGAAAACAAATAAAAAAGGCGTCTCCAGAAGGTGAGATGCCTTTTTATTTAACGATATTCTTGACCCAGACGCCCGACCTTACGAAGAAGTAGGCAATAAGGCACTTAACGACTTCCATTCCGCGTACGATGGCTATCATCCAGGATACCGAAATGCCTGTATATCTGCT
>Ga0247608_10005642_pt1 | contig 13459 bp, 12 predicted proteins | sample 176DNAGHGlowgp2_FD_193490 | JGI IMG/M metagenome (GOLD analysis project Ga0247608, IMG submission 193490) | Sheep rumen microbial communities from Palmerston North, Manawatu-Wanganui, New Zealand - 1766 DNA GHGlow gp2 | ecosystem: Host-associated > Mammals > Digestive system > Stomach > Rumen ...
CTAACAAGGAAGAGTTTGTCAACGATTTGATTCCCAAGGTCATTCGTACCAACTTCTACTCCGTCATGCTCGACACCTTGACGGCTGAGCACGGTGCACGCATGACCGCCATGCACATCGCCAGCGACAACGCCGACCAGTTGTCGCAAGAGCTGAAGATCCAGTACAACAAGGCCCGCCAGAACGTCATCACCAACGAACTGATCGACATTGTGGGTGGTGCTGAAGCTTTAAATGGTTAATGTGGAATGCGGAATGATGCCTCCAGTAGGCTCATTCCGCATTCTGCATTCATAATTCCGCATTATTCTTGATAATACACTCGTTTCACCCGTTGTGAGACGCGGGTCATGATTTCATAAGGTATTGTTTGACAGGCTTTGGCGATGTCGGCGATGTCGTGCTCGGCATCGAAGATGACGACGGTGTCGCCCTCTTGGGCTTCGACGTTCGTCAGGTCGAGCATGCACATGTCCATGCAGATGTCACCCACCACAGGCACCTGCTGACCATTCACATAGAACTTGCCGTTGCCATTGCCCAACAGTCTCGAAAGGCCGTCGGCATAGCCGATGGGCACGATGCCGATGCGCATGTCGTGCTCGGCGCGGCCGTGACGGTTATAGCCAATGCTGTCACCCGCAGGAATGTCCTTGATCTGGTTGATGGTCGTCTTGAGCGAGACCACGGGGTGCAAGGCACCCTTGTCGGCCTCGCAGGTAGGCACGCCATAAAGGCCGATGCCCAGCCGCACCATATCGAATTGATATTGCGGGAAGCGCGTGATGCCCGCCGTGTTGAGGATATGGCGCAAAACGTACGGGAAAGCCTCCTTAATCATCTGGCTCCCCTCTTCAAATTTGTGGATCTGGCTCAGCGTGAACTCGTCCTCAGCCGGATTGTCGGCAGTGGCAAGATGCGAAAACACACTCTTCACGTGCAACATCGGGTTGGCCTTGATGCGACGGATGAGCTCAGGCAACTCGGCATTGGAGAAGCCCAAACGGTGCATGCCTGTATCAAGCTTGATATGCACGTTAAGCGGATGGGCCTCGGGCAAAGCCAAGTTCTCAATGGCACGCTCGATAAACTCCAAATTGCGGAAGCTGAACACCTCTGGTTCCAAATGATACTTAATAATGTTGTCGTAGCTGTTCACCTCGGGGCTCATCACCATGATAGGCAGGTTGATACCCGCACGACGCAGCTCAACGCCCTCATCGGCAAATGCAACAGTCAGATAATCAACATTATGGAATTGAAGCACATTGGAAACTTCGAGGTTGCCGCTGCCGTAGCCAAAGGCCTTCACCATCACCATGAGTTTGGTCTCCGGCTTGATTTTCGAGCGGAAATGGTTGAGGTTGCTGACCAGATGGTTGAAGTTGATTTCGAGCACCGTCTCATGCGCCTTCTCTTGCAGTTCCATGCCAATTTGCTCAAACTCGAAAGCACGGGCGCCCTTCAGCAGGATGGTTTGGTTGTTGAACTTTGAGAAAGGGAACTGAGCCAAGAAGTCGGGGACATTCTTATAGAAATACGCCTCCATGTCGAACTTGTTGGACTGTCGCGAGATGCTTTCGCCGATGCCGATGAGCATGTCGACGTCTTTTTTCTTCAGCAGTTGTCCAATCTCGGCATACAGGTCCATCTCATTGCGGCCGCTCTGCAAGATGTCCGACAAGATGACCACATGACGCTGGTGCTGGTGCTGCTGGCTCATCACGTCGAGGGCGATGGAGAGCGAGTTGACATCGGAGTTGTAGTAGTCGTTAATGATCGTGCAATTGTTGACGCCCGCCTTGATTTCGAGGCGCATAGCCACGGAGGTCAAGGCAAGCAGTCGTTCGGCGATATGCGACGGGGAGAACTTCATCAGCAGACACACGGCGATGCAGTGGATGGCATTCTCGATGGAGGCATCGTCGCCAAAGGGAATGACGAAGGCGTAATCGGAGCCCTTGTAACGGCATGTGACCGTCGAGGTCCGCTCGTTTTTCGTCACCTGCTTGACCAGCATGTCGGCATCTTCGAACTTGCGGCTCCAGGTAAACAATTCCAGCTTCGAGGCCATGCCTGAGCGGATGATCACCTGTTGTATCTCGGAATAGTCCATGCAATATACCAGTTGCCGCGCCTTGGTGAACAGGTTGAGTTTCTCGCCTGTCTTTTGGCCGCGGTTGATGAAATTCTCGTCGTGGGCTTGACCGATGTTGGTGAACACGCCGATGGTCGGGCGGATGATATCTTGCAAGGCCATCATCTCGTCGGGTTCGGAGATGCCCGCCTCAAAGATGGCCAACTCGTTGTTCTCGTTCATCTGCCACACCGAGAGGGGTACGCCCACCTGCGAGTTGTAGCTCTTGGGGCTGCGCACGATATTGTAGTCGGCACCCAGCATTTGGAAGAGCCATTCTTTGACGATGGTCTTGCCGTTGCTGCCTGTGATGCCAATGACAGGGATGTCGAACTGCTGACGGTGATAGGCCGCCAGCGCCTGCAAGGCTTTCAGCGTGTCGGCGACGACGATGAAGACCGCTCCCGGGCACTCCTCTTGGGGCAGACAGCTCACCACAAACGCCCTGACACCTTTCTCATAGAGCTCTTCGATATATTTATGTCCGTCGTTACGGTTGCTCTTCAGGGCAAAAAACAAAGCCTGGCTGGCGTCCATCAGATGACGGCTATCGATCAGCAAATCGCTGATTTTTCGTTCCGCACCGCCTCCAACCAACTGACCGCCAACCACTTCTGCTACCTTCTGTAGCGTATAGAATTGATGTTGCATAAAAAACCCTTCAAATTTTGCGCAAAAATACGCTTTTTCCGAAAAAAACTTACCTTTGCAAGCCATAAAAACACTACGGAAATGCGCATCAAACAACATATCCCCAACGCCCTCACTTGCGGCAACCTCGTCTCGGGCTGTCTTTCCATCCTGTTCGTCTCGATGGGCATGCCCATCAAAGCGGCCCTCATGATCTTCGTGGCCGGTCTTTTCGACTTCTTGGACGGTTTCACCGCCCGATTGCTCCACGCCCACTCGCCCATCGGGGCCGACTTGGACTCCTTGTCGGACGTGGTCTCTTCTGGCGTGGCTCCAGGGTTCATCATGTATTGGCTGATGGTCCATTCCTTTGACATGCCCTCGGCAACTGTGTTTGGCATCAACCTTTTGCCATGTTTGGCTTTCCTGTTGCCCGTTTTTTCAGCCATCCGCCTGGCCAAATTCAACATCGACGACACGCAAAAGACCTCGTTCCGCGGACTGCCCGCCCCAGGCATGGCCGTTTTCATGGCCTCCTTACCCTTGGCGCTCAGCCAAGTAGGACATCTCACCGATGGCGCGTTGGGCTATTGGGCTTGCCTCGGCATCACGTTGGTTTTCAGCTTCATGATGGTCTGCAACCTGAGGTTTTTCTCGTTCAAGATGAAGTCGGTGGCATGGAAAGGCAACGAGGTACGCTGGATTTTCCTCATCATCGCCGTGGTGGGGTTCGCAGCGTTAAGGCTTGTGGCATTGCCTTTCATCATGATGGTTTACATCCTGATGTCGGTGTTTTTCAGCAATAGGATTGAACAATCCGCATAACGTCATTGCGAGCAAAGCGGCGCTACAGCTCCTTCTTGTGGAACACGAAGTTATGTCCAAGATACACTTCGCGGACGTGTTCGTCTTGTGCCAGGCTCTCGGGCGTGTCGGCCTTGAGCACCTTGCCGTCGAAGAGCAGGTAGGCGCGGTCTGTGATACTCAGCGTTTCGTGCACGTTATGGTCGGTGATGAGCACACCGATGTTTTTGCGTTTCAGCTTGAAGATGATGCGTTGGATGTCCTCGACGGCGATAGGGTCGACGCCAGCAAAGGGCTCGTCGAGGAGGATGAAATTGGGGCTTACCGCCAAGGCGCGGGCGATCTCGGTGCGTCGGCGTTCGCCGCCTGAGAGTTGGATGCCCTTGCTCTTGCGCACATGGCCGAGGCCAAACTCATCAAGCAGCTCTTCCAGTTTTTTGCGACGGTCGGCTTCGGTCATGTCCCTCTTGAACTGCATGACGGAATAGATGTTGTCTTCCACGCTCATCTGGCGGAACACCGAGGCCTCCTGCGCCAGGTAGCCGATGCCGATCTGTGCGCGTTTGTACATGGGCAGGTCGGAAATATCGTGGTCGTCGAGAAACACCTTGCCCGAATAGGGCTTGATGAGGCCCACCACCATATAGAACGTCGTGGTCTTGCCCGCGCCGTTAGGGCCGAGCAATCCCACGATCTCGCCTTGTTCGACTTCGATGTTGACATCGTTGACGACCGTGCGTTGGCCGTATTTTTTCACCAAGTCTTCAGTACGCAGTTTCATCAGAAAATCCCTTCTTTCAAAATATCATGTAAATGAATAATACCCAAATACTTGCCGTTATGCACCACAGGCAGTTGGGTGATACTGTTCTCGCGCATCTTGTGCAAGGCGTCGACTACGAGCGCCTCCTCGTCGATGGTCTTGGGGTTGGAGCTCATGATTTGCGCGGCTTTCACGTGCTCGATGTCGGGGGTGTTCATCAACATGCGGCGGAGGTCGCCATCGGTGATGATACCGAGAATCATTTCGCCTTCGCCGACCACGGTGGCGCCCAGCCTTTTGCTCGTCATCTCGATGATGACGCGCGTGAGGTTGTCGTCGGGTCCCACCTCGGGGCGTTCGTTTTTCATGTAGAGGTCCTTCACCCGCAGGTAGAGTTGCTTGCCGAGGGCCCCGCCAGGATGGAACTTGGCGAAGTCGGCGGTGGAGAAGCCGCGGCACCTCATTAATATAAGGGCCAGCACGTCGCCCATGACCAGTTCGGCCGTCGTGCTGCTCGTGGGGGCCAGGCTCCCAGGGATGGCCTCCTCGTCGACGGAGACATCGAGCACATAATCGGCTTGGGCTGCGAGATAAGAGTGCGTGTTGCCGACCATCGCCACGATCTTGTTACCCCTGAGTTTGACCAGAGGCACCAGCATCTTGATTTCAGGTGTTTCGCCGCTTTTCGACAAAATGACCACAATATCGCCTTCGCGGATGATGCCCAAGTCGCCATGGATGGCATCGGCGGCATGCATGAAAACAGCTGTAGTGCCCGTGGAATTCATCGTCGCAACGACTTTTTGGGCGATGATGGCACTCTTCCCGATGCCTGAAAACACGAGATTTCCCTTGTTTTCAAGCAGTAATTCCACGATTTGCCTGAAATTATCATCGATTCCACGCTTCAACCCTCTTATTGCATTGGCTTCATTATCAATAATTTGAATGGCCAATTCCATAATTGTGTCATTTTTTTTCATTTTTTCTCGCTTTTTTCTTGCTCCGAATGATTAAAAACCTATAAATTTGTCTTTGCGACAAGGGCTCAAACCGGCTCTTATCAAAACGCAGATTTTCGTTTGAGATTGCAAAATAACACAAAAATTTGGAATATACCAAAAGGAGGAAACAATGGCAAAAAAAGAAGACCTTGAGATCCACAAGCTACTGAAGAATGTTTTCGGTTTCGACCAATTCAAGGGAAACCAAGAAGAGATCATCAAAAGCATCCTTGGCGGCAACAACACCTTCGTCTTGATGCCAACGGGCGGAGGCAAGTCGCTATGCTACCAGTTACCTGCGCTGATGTCGAAGGGTACGGCTATCGTCGTCTCCCCCCTCATTGCCTTGATGAAGAACCAGGTCGACATGATCCGCAACTTCGGCACCGAGTTGGGTATTGCCCATGTGATGAACTCATCGCTCTCGAAAGCCGAGCTGCTTGAGGTGAAAGAAGACCTGAAGAGCGGCAAGACCAAACTGCTGTATGTGGCGCCCGAGTCGCTCACCAAGGAGGAGACGGTGGAGTTTCTGCGCGGACTGAAGATCTCGTTCGTTGCCATCGACGAGGCGCACTGCATCTCGGAGTGGGGTCACGACTTCCGCCCCGAATACCGTCGTCTGCGTCCCATCATCAATGCCATTGGCGACAACCTCCCCATCATCGCCCTGACGGCCACTGCCACCGTCAAGGTGCAAAACGACATCATGAAAAACCTCGACATCATGGATGCCAAGGTGTTCAAGTCGTCGTTCGACCGCCCCAACCTTTATTATGAGGTGCGTCCCAAGACCAAAGACGTCATCAAAGACATCATCAAATACATCAAGCAGAACCAGGGCAAGTCGGGCATCGTCTACTGCCTGAGCCGTAAGAAAGTGGAGGAACTGGCCGAGACGCTCGCCGTCAACGGCATCCGCGCCCTGCCCTACCACGCCGGCCTCGACAGCCAGACCCGCAAGGAGAACCAAGACAAGTTCTTGATGGAAGAAGTGGACGTCATCGTGGCCACCATCGCCTTCGGCATGGGCATCGACAAGCCCGACGTGCGCTTCGTCATCCACCACGACATCCCGAAGAGCCTCGAAGGCTACTACCAAGAGACCGGTCGCGCCGGTCGCGACGGCGGCGAAGGCAACTGCATCGCCTTCTACGACTACGAAGACATCCACAAACTCGAGAAGTTCAACAAAGGCAAGAACGTGGCCGAGCAAGAGATTGCCCGAGAACTGCTTAACGAAACCGTAACCTACGCCGAATCGGCAGTTTGCAGACACCGCCTCCTCCTCCACTACTTCGGTGAGGAATACAACAAGGAGAACTGCGGCTCGTGCGACAACTGCCGCTCGCCCAAGGAGAAATTCGACGGCAAAGAAGACCTGAAACTCGTCCTCGAAGCCGTGGAAGACACCAAACAGCTCTATAAGACCAAGCACATCGCCGAGCTCCTGGCCGGCAAACTCACGGGCGACATCAAAGCCGCCAAGCAGGAAAACAACGAGTTTTTCGGTGCTGGCGACGAGCACGACGAGAAATACTGGACCGCCGTCATCCGTCAAGCCCTTGTCAACAAGCTGTTATCCAAGGATATAGAAAACTACGGCATCCTGAAGATCACCAAGGAGGGTAAGAGCTTCATCAAGAAGCCCTACACCATCATGCTCGTCAAAGACCACGACTACGAAGGCTCCGACGACGACGATCCCGAGACCATGGCCGCCATGGGCGCCAACAAGGACGGTGGTGCCGACAAGACCCTCTTCGCCTTGCTGAAAGACCTGCGCAAGACCATCGCCAAACAGCAAGGGCTGCCGCCTTTCGTCATCTTCCAAGACCCGTCGCTCGAAGACATGGCCATCCAATATCCCATCACCAAGGAAGAGATGACCCAGATCGCTGGCGTGGGCGCTGGCAAGGCCGAGAAATTCGGCGAGCCGTTCATCAAGCTCATCAAGGAATATGTCGAAGAGAACGAAATCACCCGCCCCAACGACATGGTGGTGAAATCGGTGGTCAACAACTCCGCCCTCAAGATCGGCATCATCCAAAACATCGACAAGAAAATCCCACTCGACGACATCGCCTACGGCAAGGGCCTCGAATTCGACGAGCTGCTGAGCGAAATCGAGAGCATCGTCTCAAGCGGCACGCATCTCGACATCAACTACTACATCGAAGACAACGTCGACATCTACCACCAAGAGGACATCTTGGAATACTTCCACGAAGCCGAGACCGACGACGTGCAGACCGCCTTGCGCGAACTGGGTGAGGACGAATACGAGGAAGAGGAAGTGCGCCTGATGCGCATCAAGTTCCTCTCCGATGTTGGCAACTAATTCAGGATGAAAAGATTAGCGTTTATAACATTGCTCTTTCTCCTTGTGACCGCCTGCGGTCGCAAGGAGAAAGGCTTTATGCCCGAACGCCTTCTCACCGAACAGGAGATGATCACCCTGATGACCGATGTGCAAATCATCGAGGCCGACATCAACTACCAAAAAACGAAGGAACGCGAACGCGACCCCAACGACACGACGAAAGTCGTGCCGAAAGACTACGTGGCGATTTCACGGGATTATTACGACCAGCTTTTCGAGCACTACGGCATCACCGACAGCATTTTCGCGCAAAACATGAGGTATTATACGGAGCGGCCTGTCGTGCTGGAAAAAATCATGGATTCGGTGGTGCAGCGGCTGACAAAGGAACAGTCTATTTCTTCAGCTCAGTAGCAATCAAATCATTCAATTTCTTAGCTGCATCAATGAGCATGCTTTCGTCCGTCGGGACGGGCACGGGCTTTGTATTCAAGCGGCTCAAGGTCTCCGCCGAGCAGGCTTCACGGTCACCCTTGATGGTGGTGTAGTCGTTCTTGAAAGTGGAGGTCACTTCGAAGGGGGTGGTAGTCCAAGGACGATAACCATCAGCCGAATAATACCGTATCGCACCCTTCAATGTAACCACTTTGTTTTGTGAATGGTCAGTTACTTCAACGGTTTTACCTTCTTTGCTTTCTTTAAAAGACACTTCATCAAGACGATTAGGCGAAATCTGAATATCTTTGATTGCGACAACAACCTTAGCATCATAGCCATTTCGTCTTGTCTTTATTGTAGAAACAATCACATTAGCAGGAATCTCACCTTCTTCAAACGACATCATTGTGCCCATGAATTGAGGAAGCAAAAGCCTTTCATCTTCATTATCAATAGTAAGCAACACTTTGTCTCTTGAACGCAACAAATACTTTTTGTACAGCATTTGAAGTTTGGCATCCTCATTATTATCGGTCATCCGTTGCAACTGATCAATATAATTCCAAGCTAACTCTGCATCCTCCTTAGAACCAGAATCTAACAATTGATTGGCCTTCGCCACCAAGAAGGCCTCGGCATGGTTGCGGGCGACGGTCATGTCGTCGTCGAGGTCGAGCTTCACATAGTTCATGCCGTTTTTGACCTTCGTCGGGAAGCATTTCAAGGCGTCGTTGCGGCCTTTCATGCTGCAATAGCGCTGGTAGATTTCGGGCCAAACGTCGGGTTGGCCGGTGGCTTTCAGGGCCTGGATGCGCTCGTGGTCGGCTTGGTTGGCCTTGTGGTAGGAGGCCGCCACATAGTTGATGTCTTTGGCGTTCATGTCGCCTTCGCAAACCTTGGGCGCAACGCGCTGGATCACTTCGTCGTACGCTTGGGCTTCATAGAGTTTCTTGGTCGTGTTGCAGGCGGTCAGCATCGCGCCGAGCAACAAGGCGGGAATCAGTCTCAGATATTTCATTGTTGTTTTGTATTTATTACACTATTAAACGGGCCCTTCGACAAGCTCAGGGACCCTAAACAAGGTAAAAACCACAAATTTCGCTCCAAAATTGCACGGTGCGGCGAAAATCTTTACTTTTGTCACTCCAAACTGACCAAAAATGGAAAAAATCAAGCAACTGCAACAAGATTTCGCCGAATTTCTGGCGAACACCGACTTCGGCGGACAGCCCACCGAGCTATACGAACCCATCGCCTACACCATCCTACAAAGCGGCAAACGCCTACGCCCCATGCTCTGCCTCTTGGCCTGCGAGCTCTTTGGCGGCGACGAAAACGAAGCCCTCTGGCCCGCCTTGGCCTTGGAGACCTTCCACAACTTCACGCTCATCCACGACGACATCATGGACAAGGCGCCCGTGCGTCGCGGCAAGCCCACCGTCTACCAGAAATGGAACGCCGACATCGCCATCCTCTCCGGCGACGCCATGCTCGCCAAGGCTTTCCAGTTTGCACTGAAGCCCCAAAAAGGCGCTGCACTCGCGCAACAACTGGGTAAAGTAGCCATCGAGATCTGCGAAGGCCAGCAGATGGACCTCAACTTCGAGACGCAAAAAACGGTCACGATTGAGGACTATCTGGAGATGATCCGCCTGAAAACCGCCGTGCTTTTGGCCACGGCCTTACAGATGGGCGCCACGGTGGCAAACGCAAAAGAGGCTGACATCCAACGACTTTACGACTTCGGCATCAACCTAGGCATGAGCTTCCAGCTGCAAGACGACATCCTCGACCTTTACAGCGACGTGGCGGTGTTCGGCAAGCGCCATGGCGGCGACATCGCCGACAACAAGAAAACCTACCTTTATCTGAAGGCGCTCGAAATGGCTTCCGAAAAAGACCGCAAGCGCCTCGAACAGCTTTTCGCCCTGCGCATCGACCACGACGAAGCGGAGAAGATCGAGGAGGTGGAGGAAATCTACAACCGCCTCCATGTGAAGGAAGCCGTCGAACAGGTCATGCTCGACTACGACCGCCGCGCTTTTGCCTGCCTTGATGCCGTCGACTGGCCCGAGGAGCGAAAGACCCACCTTCGCACCTACGCCGAACTGCTTTCAGGCAGGAAGAAATAAAAAAAGAGGCTCCTTTTGAGGGGCCTCTTCTTTTTTCGTTACGTCGTCGACCTTATTTCTCGACTTTCACGGCATTGTCGGCTTTTTCAACCTTCTTCTCAACTTTCTTGGCCTCTTTGCGGACTTTCATGTCTGCTTTCTTAACTCTCTTGGTTTCGGCTTTCACCTTCTTGTCGGTGCTGAACTTTTTGTCGGCACTGACTTTCTTGTCGGCGCAGCAGTCGGCGTTTTTCTTGTCGGCGCTGACCTTCTTGTCGGCGCAGCAGTCGTCGGTCTTCTTGACAGGCTCTTGCTTCACAGTGGTGGTCGACGGGGCTTGCGATTTCTTGCTCACCTCGGTAGTTTCAGCCTTCTTGACTTTCACAGGGGTTTGGGCATTGGCGTTCTCAATGCTCATGGCGCTCACGGCAAAGAATGCCAAGGCACCGAATAAGATGGATTTCTTCATGTTGATATAGTTTGTTTAGTGTTACGAACTTTATATTATCAAAAACCGTTCCAAAAATCACGGGAGGAAGAGGCAACTGTCGCCGTAGCTCAAAAAACGGAAGCCGTGGTCGAGGGCGAAACGGTAGCAGTCCTTCCACCGCTCGCCGATGAGGGCGCTCACCAACAGCAACAAAGTGCTTTTAGGCTGGTGGAAATTGGTGATCAACCCAGTGATAATGCGCATCTTATAGCTTGGCGCAATCATCAGGGCGGTGCTGGCCTCGAGGCGCGTCAGCCCATGCATGTCAAGGTAGTCCACGATCAGCTGCAGGGCTTCGGGGGCCGACAAAGGCGCGTGTTCCTCATAAGGATACCACTGTTCCACATGCAACGGGCGCAAATCCATGCCTTGCTCTTTCAGCATCATGCCTATCCAATAGAGGCTCTCCAAGGTGCGCGTGCTGGTGGTGCCGACGGGTACAATGGGTTTGCCAAATTGCTCCATTAGATTCTGAATCAACGACTTGCGCACAACGATAGTCTCGGAATGCATGGCATGTTCGCCGATGGTCTCGGTGGAGACGGGTTTGAACGTGCCGGCGCCGACGTGGAGCGTCACCTCATCGAAGCGGAAGCCTTTCTCGCGCAAGGCGGCGATGAGTGGCTGAGTGAAATGAAGTCCAGCCGTGGGTGCCGCCACCGAGCCGTCGTAACGGGCGAAGACGGTTTGATAACGGTCGCGGTCGGCAGGCTCGGCATCGCGGTGCAGGTAAGGCGGCAGCGGAATCTCGCCAGCGGCCTCCAGCACCGAGGCAAACGGCAGGTCGGAAGGCGTCCACGAGAACGCGATCTCGGCGTATTGGTCGTTTTGGCTGAGGCGCGTCGCGTTCAGCGTCACAGGCTTCCCTCCTACCGTCAGCGCCATCGTGAGCGGTCCTTCCTTCCAACGCTTTGCATTGCCTATCAAGCACTTCCAGCTTACGGGCGATGAGGCCGAGAAAGCAACTTGATAGTCGTTCTCAGGCTCGAGGCAAAACACCTCGATGCGCGAGCCCGTGGCCTTGCGAAACTGCAAGCGGGCACGGATCACCTTGGTCTCGTTGAAGACCAGAAGCGTATCCTTGGGCAGATAGTCGCCGACATGCTTAAACTGCGACTCCTTTATCTCGTTGTCTTTCAGCACCAAGAGCTTCGAGGCATCGCGCTCGGCCAGAGGATATTTGGCGATGCGGTCGTCGGGCAAAGGGTAGTCGTATGCTTCGATGGAAATATGCTTTACGTCAGTCATCGTTGAAATTTTGCGCAAAAATACGGAATTATTGCCTACCTTTGCAGTCGCAAAGACGAAACGATGAAAACGCAGTTACTCAAGATAGCATTCACGCGCGACTTCCTGCTGAAATTCCTGAAATTCGGCGTGGTGGGATTTTCGGGCGTGTTCGTCAATTTTGGCGTGACCTACGTCTGCAAGGAATGGCTCAAGTGGAACAAATACCTGAGCAACATCTTAGGTTTCGTCGTTGCTGCCACCACCAACTACATCCTCAACCGCATCTGGACCTTCCAAAGCACCAACCCGCAGATTGGCGCGGAATACGCCAAGTATTTCGTCATCGCGTTGGTCGGCTTGGGCATCGACACGCTGACGGTATGGTTGCTCAACGGCAAGCTGAAGTGGAACTTCTACCTCAGCAAGGTGTTTGCCGTGGGCGCTTCCACCTTGTGGAATTTCTTTGGAAACCTGCTGTTTACGTTTGGTTAATTCTGGGATACGTTGAAGCGGGTGTTTTCGAATCCCCCCTGCCCCCCCTTAGAAGGGGGATGGCCTGCCGGACGTGGGGCGCAAGGCGGGGCTGGGATTGGGATCCGGGAGGCTTGCGTCCGGCAGGCGTCCCCCTCTTGAGGGGGCAGGGGGAGTAAAAAAACACGCATCCATAAACCAAAAACATCATTATTCCCCAAAAACTGATTATCTTTGCCCACCTTCCAATCCACCTATCCATGCGTATCGAAGACATAACACCGGAATTCCTTCACCAGAATGGCATCAATCCCGAAGGAATGGTCTTCAGTCAACATCATCTCCCCTACAACCGACGACTGAAAGACTTTAGCAGGGAACTCAGACAACATGGAGAGAAATCAGAAGCCATGTTGTGGAAACGACTGAAATCCAAACAAGTAGGATTTACCTTCAACAGGCAAAAGCCTATCTTAAACTTCATCGCGGATTTCTATTGCAAAGAATTGGCGTTGGTAATCGAAATCGATGGCGCTTCGCATTTCTCGCATGAGGCCTGCCTAAAAGACCAAGAGCGAGACCGACAGATGCGTGTAATCGGATTGGAGGTCATTCGCGTGCGTGATGCCGAGGTTAGGAGCAATCCAGATGGGATCGCAAATTATATCGGGGAACAATGCAGAGTTATACGTGACAGGAACCTTGGTTGATTGATTTGCGCGAGGCGGGGATGGGGCGCGAGGCGGGTGTTTGAATCCCCCCTGCCCCCCTTAGAAGGGGGATGGCCTACCGGGGTGCTGGGCCTGCCGGACGTGGGGCGCGAGGCGGGGTTTTGAATCCCCCCTGCCCCCCTTAGAAGGGGGATGGCCTACCGGGGTGCTGGGCCTGCCGGACGTGGGGCGCGAGGCGGGGTTTTGGAATCCCCCCTGCCCCCCTTAGAAGGGGGATGGCCTACCGGGGTGCTGGGCCTGCCGGGGTGTGGGGCGCGAGGCGGGGTTTTGAATCCCCCCTGCCCCCCTTTGCAAAGGGGGAGGGCCTACCGGACGCGGGATTGGGAGAAG